>Ga0193754_1000015_pt1 | contig 30308 bp, 34 predicted proteins | sample H1a1metaG_FD_143052 | JGI IMG/M metagenome (GOLD analysis project Ga0193754, IMG submission 143052) | Soil microbial communities from a riparian zone of the East river system, Colorado, United States - H1a1 | ecosystem: Environmental > Terrestrial > Soil > Riparian zone | place: USA: East River... | reverse complement strand
TGCCGGAGGGTACACGGCCCGGAACGCGGATAGCTTCCAGGGTGATCACGAAGAAAATCTTTTGATCATCTTTGAAGAGGCGACCGGCATCCATGAACAATTCTGGACGGCCGCAGACGGCATGCTGTCATCCGGCGCCGGCAATCGTTGGTTGGCAATTATGAACCCAACGGACACCACTTCATACGCATATCAGGAATTCCTTTCAGGTACCTGGCGGACGATTCAAATCTCCGCATTCGATCACCCAAATATTGAGGCTGAGCTTTGGGGCCGGCCGAAACCATACCCCAAAGCGATATCACTTTCCTGGCTCAACCAAAGGCTTGATCAGTGGTGTGTAAAACTCGGCAAGGATGATGAGATCAAGCCGGAGCTCGATTTCGTTTGGCCCCCGGCCGATTACTGTCTGACCAAGGGAATCCCGCTGACTTGGTACCGCCCCGACGCCCGTTTCGAGGGCCGTGTCATGGGGCGCTGGCCTTCGTCGGCGTCTGACTCAATCTGGTCTGACGGCCTGTTTCGCCTGGCGTGTCTGGCGAAGGAAGATTTATTACGGGATTCCGTCAATAGAATTGTGCAAATTGGTTGCGACGTCGCCCGGTTCGGAGACGATGAAACCTCGATCCACGTAAGGCAAGGCGGAATCTCGATCTACCATGAATCTTATCAGGGGAGAGATACGAAGTTTACAACCGGCCGGCTCAAAGAGCTCTGTATTAAATATTCCCCCCTCTGCAATTTAGAACCCTTCCAGATTCCCGTACTAATTGATGATTCCGGCGTCGGCGGGGGAGTTGTTGATCAGAAGGGCTATTACCATTTCATCGGCATAGGAGCCGGGACAAAAGCGCTTGATGAAGAGAAGTATGAAAAACGCCGCTCAGAGCTCTGGTTTACGGCCGCAGAGCGTTGCCGGGAAAATAGGCTTGATCTGTCTTTACTGGATTCCGTATCACGTGATAAATTGCGAAAGCAGTTGATGTCGCCTATTTGGAAACTTGATGGACACGGCCGACGCGTGGTTGAGCCCAAAGAGAACACCAAAAAGCGTTTGAAAAGATCACCAGATGATGCGGACGCCTTTAATCTTGCCTATGCCGGCTTTGTGACCGGCCCTATGATTCTGATTGGCGGCGACCGTGAAAAACAATTGAGGCCAGAATGAACGAAAACACAGACGAAAAGTTACCGCGCAGAGAATGCTCATCCTTTCCTTTCCTGGGCCGGCCGGCGATGTTTGAAGAGATACCCCGGCCGGAGCGAATCGAGTCTTTGCCTCCCTTCCCTTTTTCTTTCACCAACAAATGCGAGGCCCTGAGCGGGCCAATGGATAATTTCGAACGCCAGCCGGCCTACACGATCCCAAACCCGCCGCCAGGCCCTGAGCATGCCGGCTTCATTTGCAAAGCCTGCTCAGGTTCGAAGGGCGTCGACGAACCATTTTGCCATTCCTGTTTCTATTCGCTTCTCCCGGGGATGCGCAATCAGCTCCGGCAGCCGGTAGGGAATTGGGGCCGGGCCTTCTATGAGGCCAAGCGGTATCTGGCCGGCAAACACAAGCTGACTTTTATGAGCGAAAAACAAAGGATTGAAGTGACGGGAATACCTCAGATCTTTGGGGCCATCATAATGAGCGACGGCCGTTGTCTGACCTCAGAGGCTCCCTTCTTTCATCTATCGAGAGAGTACAAGCTCATGACAACGGTAGATACGCGGGGCTTTATTGATTGCCTGATCGCGTTCTATCCTGACAAAGGTTTTTACATTATCTTTCGTGACGGCGCCGCATTGGCTGAGCCGGTCAGGGTTCACTTTGCCGGCAACTCAGTTAAATCGTGATACCATCACGACAGGGGCCGGCTTGAGCCAAGACGGGCCGGCCAAATCTAAACCTTCCAATTCTGAGGAGAACAGTTTTATGGCAGATGATAAGACAGAAACGCCGGTACCTGCGGCCGTAGCCACGGCCCCGGCCGTAGTACAGGCCCCCAAAGCCCAGGCCAAACCGGCCCCTAAGACATTCGCCGACTCGATTCCGGCCGGCGTAATTTCGTCATTGACCGGAGCAACCAAATTGAACGCCGACCAGGTCAAAGAGGCAATCAATGCCCTCAAGCTTGGCCCGGCCGCCAGTGACGAACAGGTTGCGGTTGGCAATGAGCTCTTTTTGATTTACGGCCCGGCTGTGAAATATGGCGACGGCGCGTTTTTCCCAGGAGCCTTTGATGTGAATCCAGCGAAGGCGGCCGCGGCCTCGGAGGGAGGTGATAAGAAGAAATAAACAGAGAATCTCTACTTTCGCTACAGGGTTGCCGGTCGCGGTTGGGAAGACTGCGGCCGGCTCAAATTTTCTCACCTATGCCTTTCGAACAAAAAGACCACAATCCGGATCTCCCACAACTCGCCCTTCATTGCCATCATTGCAATCAGTTTTTGGGAACGATAATCATCCTCCAATGCAAACTCAGGCTCTCTAATGGCCTGGCCCTGAGGTACCCTTTCACAATTCAATGTACGTGTGGACGGAACGTCAAGTGGCGACTCGAAAAATCGGAAACCTTGGCGGCCGGCTTGACAAACGGATCTCAGCCCACGTAAATTGCGCAAAGTTTAACCTTGCGGGCCTTACAGCTTCGTATCTTCTAATACTCTCACGTGCGAAGCACCATGCCGATAGCAGACCGCATCACAGAAGACACAGAGCAACCTGGCCTGAATCTAGTGCGCGCGGACGCGACGAGGGAGTACGTTTCTGTTGACAACGGAGCTCGATCAGTCCGGCCGGCCGTAGTTCCCACCCATTCTGACCTCTGCACAAACCTGCCAACTGCGACGATTGAGATGATGCAAACTGACCCGGTTGTATCGTCTAATCTTCAACTCCTCAAAGAGCTTGTTTTAGCGGATGGGTTGCAAATCATCCCAAGGGTTGTTGATGAGGATATGCAGGCCCCGGACAGTGTGACGGCCGCAGAATACGCGGCCTTTATCAGCCGTTGCATGGATGACTATCTGGAAGGGGGCTCGATCAGAGAGCTCTGTGAGGGGCTACTTGACGCAATCCCCTACGGAAACAAAGTTGCTGAGCATACGATGCAACGGATCGACGCCGGCCCCGACGCCGGCAAGCTTGTGAGCCGATACCTAAAGCTAAAAGACTCCTCATCCATCTACTTCTTGATCGACGCGTATTGGAATATCCTGGGGATTCAGCCGGCGTACGGCCCGGACACAACCAGGGGCCTGAAACTCGACGCCAATGACCGGCCGGTTCTCCCTCGATCAAAATTTATAATTCTCACAGTCACAAAGAAAAATGAGGATATCCGCGGCCGGCAGGGTTTCCGCTCGATCTTCGCGTCATGGAAATTCAAGCAAGAACTTTGGCCGATACTCCAAAAGTTTCTCAAGATCTGCGCAATCCCCGGCTTGATTGGCGAGGTTGCGCCCAATACCGTCGTTGAGGTTGCAAAGAACGCGGACGGTACCGTCAAGAAAGTGAACGGTGAGCCGGTCATACAAAACCCGACCGATGTAATGATGGCGGCCCTACTGTCATTCGGGAACGGCTCAGCCATGGCCATCCAAAACGGGGCCAAGGTCACAACCGTCGAACAAGAATCAGACGGCGCTTTATTTGATAAAGTTTTCGAACTGGTCAACAAGGAAATCACCGTTGGACAGCTCCGGACAACGAGAGCGACAACGGAGGCTGAGCATGGCTCAAAGGCAGACTCAACCACTTCCCTCTCACTCCTCACAACTTATGTTTGGTTTCTCAAACAACGGCTCTGCGATGCCTTGGTGCGCGATTACATCCGGCCGTTGATGCTGTTCAATTTCGGCCCTGAATCTTTGCGCCTGGCTCCGGCCGTTGCGATGGGCGAAACGGATAGATATGACTGGGCGAAGGACGCCGCGTCGATTGCGGCTCTGGCTGTCTATTTATCTGACTCGCAGTTTGACGCCTTATGCCTGGCGGCCGGCATCGAGCCCCCTCTACCAGGTGAAGACAGGCCGGCCCGTGGGATCCAGCCCGGATTGGAGGACGCCCCCGGCGCCGACAAAAAGAAGAAAGAGGCGGCCATGAAAGAATGGCTTGAAGGCCGTCAGAGATTGGTCAAGAAAGTTACCGCCCGTGATGTTTTCAAAAGGGAAACAATGCAGGTGCGAATGAGGGCCTTGTGAGCCCGAAGGAAACCGCGGCTTCTCTTGGCTTCCGCGGTCAAAACGCCCGGGGTAATCCTGCCGGGGTACCCCGGGCTTTTTAGAGGAAAACGATGAAGACTACCGCAATTCTCAGAGCTATGTTTTCGGCGCGTTGGGCCATCACCCAAGAGGCCCTGACGGTTATGGCCGCAATAGCCTCGAGAGATACGCCGGCGTGGCTGCAAGGCGAGGTAGAGGCCCTGTCAGCCCGGCCCGGCCGGCGTCTGGAAGGCGGAATGGCCACGGTGATCAGAGGCCAGGTCGGAGTTATTGAAATTGCCGGCCCAATCTTTCCCAAAGCCACTATGTTTTCCGAGATCTCCGGCGCCGCAAGCCTGCAGGATATGGCGCATGAGCTGACAGCCCTTGTCGAAAACCCCTCGATCAAGGGAATCGTCCTCAACATCGACAGCCCCGGGGGTACCGTCTCCGGGACAAATGAATTTGCTCTGATGATCAAAGAGGCGATCAAGCGGAAACCCGTATGGGCCTACGTCAGCAACCTTGGAGCCTCCGCGGCCTATTGGATTGCCTCCGCGGCTGAGTCGATCACTCTTGAGCGTACGGCCTCGGTGGGATCAATTGGAATTATCCTCACGGCGTATAAAGACGACGAAGAGGACACGGTGAGATTTGTTTCGTCCGTCAGCCCCCGCAAGTTGTCCGACCCTGAAAGCGATCAGGGCCGGGCAGACTTGCAGGCTCACGTTGATGAGCTCGGTCAGATTTTCGTCAACGCGATTGCAGAGAACAGAGGTATCAAGGAAAAAGCAATTCTTGAACTTGGAGGCAGAACCATCATCGGGGTTTCCGCCGTCAAGGCCGGCTTTGCCGATTCGGTTGGTACACTGGAATCCGTAATAGCAACCCTTCAAGCGCAGATTTCCCGCGGAGCTTTCGAGAGCCGCGGAGCTTTAGCAGAGGAGCAACCCATGAAGTTTGGCGATACGAAAGCGGGCAAATACATCGCATCTCTCTTGAATAAAGAGAGCTCTGAGGCGTTGGCCGCCAAACCTCCGGAGGGGCTCAGCGATGAGGAGAGTGCAACCATCGAACAGATGCGCACAAGCCTCAGGGCCGAAACCCTTAAGAGGTTCGATACTGAGGCCGCGGCGTTTGTTGCCGGCCTTTTCGCAAATAACAAAATCTTTCCGTTTGAGGCCAAGGCCCTGACGGCGGATTACCTCCAAGCCGCTATCGATGATTTCGATCATCCTTTATCCGAAGGCACACGTGTACAGCGGCTGAAAACCCGTTGTGATTCGCTAAAGGCTCACAAACTGACCGATGAGTTGGTACCTGAGCCGGCCAGTACCAGGACCATTCCCGGGAACGCGGGCGATGATCCTGAGAAGGCTCAATTTGACGACGAATACCAGGCCACGCTTGCGTGGGCCAAGAAATACGGCCGGGGCTCAGCCCGACCCGCGGAGGTTAAATAATTATGCCGAGTTATGGACCGAAAACCTTGACCCTGAAAACTTCCAACGGCCTGAGAGTATCCGCGGACGGGCAACCCGAATGGCACTCTGTAGGCATCACAATTGATTGGGCGACCGTTGTTGCCGTCTCTGGATCCCCTGTCACTCTCAAAGACGGAATCATAATTCCTATCGGAGAAAAATATCTGCGGTACGGCCAGGTTCTGACCCGCATTACCTCCGGAGGAAAGTGGGGGCCTTATGATCCGGCCGCCGCTGATGGCCGCGAGGTTCTCACCCGGGGGGCCGTCGTGCTTCTCGATCAGACCGTACTTGAAAAGGGAATGATTGCCGGCCTGTCGAACTCTCCGGCGTCAGATCACCCGGGAGTGATTGAGGGAGGAATGGTCTGGTTTGACCGGATCCTACAATCCGGCGTTGCCGCTCATACTCTGGCTTTGGGGCCGACCAAGGTTGAGTTTCTGGCGGCCTTTCCTCGCATCCTCATCAAGGAAACCGAATAGTACGGATTCCAGATGAGTCAACCCCGGCGCAAATCAACATTTTCTTTTTGAGGTGAAACCAATGGTTGGTAACGAAGTCTTTAACGTAGTCCGAGTGTCCAAGATCTTCCGGGCTCTCCAAGACGCGCGCGACCTCCCCGGAGAACTCTTATTTCTTGGCCGGACGGCTTCCGTTCCTGCCGTTGATGAAGAGATCATGGGCCGGTTCGTGGGGCGTGTGCAGATTGCCGACATCATCGCTGATGATGAGCGTGCAAATATTTACCAGACTGGGAAATTCGCGTTTGAAAGCGTGCAAATCCCTAATCTGAAACATGGCGTTGGGCTCACACAGGCAATGCTCAATCAGCTCTCATCCCTCGACGCCTCCGCGGTCACTGATGAGGATGGAATTTTCCGAAACTGGGAACGGCGGACCCTCGACAGCCTTTTGACTGGCGTGCGCCAACGCGAAGAGGCAATCATCATGGGGATGTTGCTCGATTCTTTCAGCTATGACCGGCTTGGAATCAAGATGAGCAACGTTTCGTGGGGGATGCCGTCAGATCTGAAAGTGACGGCCTCGCCGACCTGGGATACGCCTCTTACGGCTCACCCGGTCGACGACATTCTCAACCTGAAACGCCTGGCCCAGGTTCGCTATGGTCAGATCTTCAACCGGATGACTATGAGCTTGGCCGCATTCACTTACATGATTGCAACCACCCAGTTTCAGACGTACATCAAGAACCTCGGCATTTTCGGCAACAACTTTACTGAGGCGTTGGTACCCCAGGCCAATACTCAGTTGATGCAAAAACTCGCCGCTCAGATTCTGGGCCTCGATGTCATTGAGTTTTATGACAGCCGGTACTGGTCGCAGGCCCCGAATGGAGACACGACGTCGGCGCCGTTCCTGCCGATCACGAAGGTGCTTTTCACAAACACGGCTGAGGATAACAACTCAAACGTGCGAGATTGGGCGAACGGGGTTGTCACTGAGTCCATCGTACAGGGCTTGGTACCCAATTCCGTCAACGGCAACTTTTCCGGCCCAACGCGCGGCCCTGTCGCCTATGTTACGGCGGCCTCAGCGAACCTCAACCCCCCGGGAGTGACTTATTGGTCAGTGGCCCGCGGCTTCTCCCGCAAACACCGCGTCGAATCATCGGCGGTGATCACTGCCGGGGCATTTACCGACCCGATCCCGGTATCGGATCCGTTCTAGGAATCGTCAGGGGCCTTTCTGCAGTCCCATCGTGACTATATATAAGGGTGAAAGGCCCACCAACGAGCCGGCCTCCGGAATGAGGCCGGCTCAATCATCAACTTCGAATCTAGGAGCAATATGGCAAGCCAAGAGAAAAACCAACAATCCCAGGGGCCGGCAGGCCCTGACAAAAAGACGGAAGATCCGGGCTCAGGCTCCGGCGCTGAGCCGGCCCCCTTGGAATTCAGCCCGACCGGCCTATACATCAAAGACCGAAAGGGGAAAGAGAGACCGCTCATGCACTCAGTTCAAGCGATTGTCGACGTCTATAACGGCGGCGGTTGTATGAGCATTTACGGAATCCAGTATCCGACGATTCAGGCTCTGCCCTCGCATATCCGCGGAGCAATTAACGAAGTCTCCGGCCCAGGCGCCGCCGTCAATAGTCCTGATGAGATCAGGGCGCGCATTAAGGCGCTGGAAGGTGAATTGAAGGAACGGTCGGCAACCATGCCGGCCTAACGGGAGTCTGGCCCAATGCCAACACAAGCTGAAATTACCGCACAGCCGGCCCTGACCGCAGATGGGGCCGGGATCCTAATCGCCTACGTGAGAAGCTCTGTCTATTACCGGAGTCTTCCGGGAGCTTTTCCTACTCTCTCAAATGACATCACAGCGTTGGTGGGCGATCCAGGATTACAGAGCCGGTTTGTGGCTGCAATCTTGACGGCAATTGAAGGCGTTGGGCCAGATGGGACTATCGGCGTCAAAGGCGGCCGGTATGGCGCGGATTATTCGCTCACCCGGGATAGAGACCAATTATGTGAGTTGGTTCTTTCCTTCCTTTATGACACCGGTTTGGTTGCCATTGGACAAGGCCAGATAGGCGCACAAACCGGCCAGCGCGGCGATGATTGTTGCCCTGTCTGTTATATCCGTTGTCATCCCTGTCTTTGCTGGTTTCCTCTGAAAGTCTGTTGCTGATATGGGAGTCAATCTCACAAAACCTTTCGTGAAAGTCTTTGACGCTCTCCGGATCGTCACTCAAGAGGACAATAAGGCTTCCCTGTTTCTCTGGACGGATAAGAATGTTTTGGTTGCCGAGATTAAAAGCGGGTACCTGAGGGAAGAGGTAACAGACGAAAACAACGGGGGCGAAGTGACCATCATATCGATCACTCATCGGCAGGGGATTGAATTTCGCAAGGCCGTCTTTTTCGAATTGTTGGGCTATAAATATGAACGGCAAGGGGCTCCACAGCCTCCGACCGGCAACCCGAAACTTTGGAAGTGGATCGTAAGGCCCACATCATTTCCGTCAAACGAGTAATGGCGATAACAACCGTCACAACTTCGGCTCAACCTCTTAATCTGGTCTTCGAACTGGAAGGCGTCGACCGCGTCCTGGATCAAATCAGCGCTCACAGATTTCCGGCCGGCCTGGGAGAAAGTCCTTTTGTACTTGCGTCAGGCAATGGTTAATCAATTCGCGAGCGAAGGCGGCCGCGGAGGATCTCCCTGGCAGCGGCTGAGCCCGGAGTATGAGCTTGAAAAGACTATTACCCACCCAGGCATGCCAATCCTGAGGCGTGATGATGTGATGTTTTTAAGCCTGACGACAGAAACAGAGGAGAGTTTTATAGAAAGTGACCCGCTGAGCTTCGCCTTTGGTACGCGCGATTTCAAGGCCCCGATTCATCATTACGGAAAAGGAAATATGCCAGTCAGGGAAATCCTTGTTCTAACTGATGAGGACAAGCGGGCTATTGAGCGATTCATTTTCGATCATGTTAACGGCGGGGCCGGCCTCGGTCTGGTCTCAATAATTGGGCTCGAATAATGCCTTTCAATCCTATCTTTTCAAATTTGGCCGGTCAGTTGCCCCTATTGCAAAACGCAAAGCGGATCATCGAGACCGACATGAAAGAGGCTCTCGAGTGGGCGTACGGCTCATCTGAATCCGGGCCGGAATATGCCCGGATTCAGTACTCAACCCGGCATTCCCGGAGCTTTCCTCTTTTGATCATTCAGCCGGCCGGTAACAATGCGGGCATATTCGAGCAAGGCGGCGTCGACCAGCAACATAGTTTTGCCGTATCCATTTTTCTGGCGGATGAAGACTTGACCAATGACGACCAGGCCGGCCGGATAAGCTTGTTAACAGAAACCCTCATCCGGTACTACGACGCCACAATGATGTGTTTCCTGTCGGCAACCAGGGCTCAATGGCGTCAGAATTTCCCCGGCGCCGGGGCCGACCAGGGCGGCGTCAAAGTGACTGTGCGAAACGCAATCTATGGACAGATTGCACAGCCCAGGGAAGAGGCCGGCGTTTATATCCGGTCGGTGAATTTCGAGCTTTTCATCCGTCTCACCGAAAGCAGGTAATGATGATTTATCAAGAGCTTGTTGAGCCGCGTCAGAAATTCGTCCTGGCAAATCCTTGTTGGAGTGCTGAGGATTGCAACAAAGAAGGGTTTATTTATGAATTCCAGGCCGGCCCTCATCTTGTCCGATCAGTCCTGACTATCGATATGTTTGACGACGCAGGCGTGGCCTGGCATAGCTCGATAGGTTTTAGAGACCCAGTTGACAGTGAGGCTCACACGGCGACGGTCCTTTGGTCGAACAATGATTTTCTCATAGCCGGAACCCTGGCCATGGCGTGGCTCTCCGGCGTTGGACAACAGACAGGAGCGCGGCTCATCAAGGGCGAGATCTCAATTGATCTCATCCGGCCGCTACTTGCGCGAGAGCTTGAAGCGGTACAGCGAAACCCCGGAGCAATCCTGATCGGACATCCGGCAGAACGATTGGGGCGGTTCTCGGTTTTCGATGTGTCATCCAAAAAACACCAGGTCGGCGACGGCCTTTTTATACCTATAAGGAGTAATGAACTTTATGCCAAACGGCGAAAAGAATCCTGACGGTGTCACGTTGCCGGCCTCAACTCCGGCAAACCCGGCCACTGGTACAGCGAATGTCATCACGGCCGACGACTATGACGAGGGGCTTGACTTGAATAAGTTACCTCCCTTCCCTTGGACCTATGCCGCTTTGGGGCCTGATAACTATCATAAGCTGGCCGTGGTCGGAGGTTATCATGAGGAAAAGGGATGGTTTCCCGACCTGGATCCCAATTCATTCGGCAAAGGCAGAGCCGTACGGCGCGCAGCCCTGGGCCTGTTCCCTCTCCCTCCGGACGGGCTTGAGGAGTCCGGCCTTGAAGCATGGTTCGCCTCTCTGAGCCCGGAGCAACAACACGCCTATAACGAGACCAATCACGCGACCGGCCTGTTGATTCAAAGCCTCAGATATACCGGCAAGGGAACTAAACGGCCGGCCGACGCTCCGGCATTGCAGCCCGTCAAGATGACGGAGAAACGCAACTTTTAACCCGGGGCCTTCAACCCGTATGAACTCTGAGAGAGGAGATTTCAATCTATGCCGGGAACACCTTTAGCTTACGACTCAACCAAAACACTCCACGGGCCTACGGACCTTTGGGGGAAACTTGCAATCCCAGGGGCGGCCGCGGAAATCACGCTCCACACAGATGGGACGCCGGAAAGCGTTGCCAATCCAACGGCAAAACACGTTGGAATGCTGAAAACAGGAGCGACACTCATTCAGAACGCCACTGTGAATGAGAAATCATCTGACAATTTCCCGACGCCCTATGCCGTCTCAATCGCAACTCAAGAATGTCGGATTGAGGGGGATTTTCTGCAAATGACAGATATGGATCTTGTTGTTATGCTCACGTTGGGAGGCACTAAAACGGTTCCAACAAACAAAGAAAAAATCACCTACGGCTCTCTGCAGACAGTCAGCTATATGAGCGCGGCGGCCATCTGGTTGCTGGAAGGTTCCTCGACGCTGTACGGCGTTTACAACCTGTACCGCTGTTATAATGCTAGCGGCTTCAATGCGGCGATGAACCGCAACGAGGACTCAGCCGGCTCAATCAATCTTGTTGGTACTGCCATCACTACACGCGCGGCGGCCGATCAGGTCGCAGCCCTTTGGAAACAAACCGCCTAACTTTCCGGTTGGGATGTTTGAAGACTACCGGGGGCCGGCCGACAGCCCCCTATTTTTTTCGAAAGGAAATCTATGAGCCAAGACAAAACCGACTACCGCAAGAATTTCAAAACAAAAAAGCCGTCCTTTCCAGTTGCTGAAATCTCTTTGCCGATTCCAGCCCTCGGAGAGGATTACACTTTTGATTGCAAGGCCCGGCGTATTGATCTGGCATCGCTTATCTATAACAAGGCCCTGCCTCAGAGCATGGCCCTGTTATTGTTGGGTGATAACAACAATCAATATGGCGACCTCAAGAATGCACTCGACCAGGCTCAGAAGGATGCGGCAAAGATGAGCGGCAAAGACACTCTTGATGTCCTCGATTTCATGTGGGATATGGCTAAAAAGATTTGCGTTGAACCTATTCTCATCGATGGAACGGAAGAGGATGAAAACGAGGGTGAGATTGCTCTCAGAGCCTGCGAAGGCTCAGCCCATATTATCCAGGCCATTTATCAGTACGGTATGAACATGTCGCCGGCGTTGCCGGTGAAGCTCACAGACGGACAAGAAACGAGCGTTCCAAAAGTGGAAAGGTTTCATCCGTTCCCCCAATTTCCACGCGATGTGCGAGATGTCGCGTAGGTTCGCTGTCCGCGTTTCCGAGTTGATGTTGATAGCGGATCCCGTAGTAGCCATGGCGGTCGACTTGGCGGCCCTCGTTTATCTGGATTGGGCTGAGAAGACGAAAGCGGAAAACGCCGAAATCAGAGCTCAAATCAAGATGATCGAAATCATGGTTGGAGCCGGATTGACCGACAAGAATCGATTCAAAATAAAGACGGGGTGATATGGCCGATGATCTGTTACTAAATCTTAGGATAACGGGCGACTCATCCGGGGCTGTTGCCGCCGTCAATTCCCTTGCCAAAACTGTACAGGCCTCGATAGGCGTTAATCTTAGCCAATCCCGGGCCGTCAAAACCGCAACCGATTCCGCGTTGGGTCTGGCCCGGGCCAACTCGGCCCTTCAAACCGTTCAAGGCAATCTCTCCGGAGCTCAAGACACTCTCACCAAGGCCTTGGCCGGCGTCGAAAAGCAGACAATCCAGACAATCAGGGCTCAAACTCAACTCGCCTCAGTCCAAGGCAAAGAGGTTGCGGAGGTAACAAAAGTTGCGGCTGAGGCTTTCAGATCACTGGCCCGGGCCGCAACCGAGGCCGCGGCCGCTCAGGTGAAAGCAGCACGCGACGCTGGGGCCGCCGCAAAAGCACAGGCCGCGGAGGCGGCCAAACTCGCCGCCGCAGAGAAGGCCGCCGCAAATCAAAGGTTGCAGCTTGCACAGGCTAACGCGCGTCTGCAGGCCGCAGGCGGCAACCTGGCGGGGGCTCAGAACACTTTAAAGACGGCGTTGGCCGGCGTGACTGAGCAAACCTTGCAGACGATCAGAGCTCAGACTCAATTGGCCAATGTTCAAAACCGCATTGGACAAATCGCAAGCGGTACAAACTTTGGGAAATTGTTGGGTGATCTCCGGACCTCGATATCTGCCTTTAGTGGGGCCGGGGGCGGATTTGGCGGGATCATCGGTCAGATACAGAGCCTGGCCTCAATCCTGCCCTCAGTTGCCTCAGCCGGGACGGAGGCAGGGGCCGGCCTGGGGGCTGTCTCTGCCGCGGCCGGGGGAATGTCTGCCGCATTGGGGCCGGTCATTATTGGCGTCGGGTTGCTCGTTGCCGGCATTGGAGGAATAGCCCTCATAGCAGGTGGGGCCGTCTCCGGTCTGCGATCAATCGCAGAGGAAGGAATAGCAACCAACCGGCAGATAGAAAGCCTGCAACTCGGAATAGCGACGGTGATTGCCTCGGTTGGGGATCTCAGGAACTCAGACGGCATCCAGTTGCGAGGCCTCGACGCATTAAATGCGGCTATTCCTCTGGCCTCTGACCAGATGCGCAAATTGCGTATTGACGCTCTGCAGACGGCGGCGACCTTTCAGGACATTGCTCCGGCGTTACAGGCCGGCCTGGCCCCCGGGCTCAATGCCGGGCTGACCCTCGACCAGGTGCGCAAAAATGTGATCTCGATCACCCAGGCCGTGACAGCAATCGGCTTGCCTCTCGATCAGATCAAACAGGAAACCCGGGCAATCCTGAGCGGTGAGATCAATCGAAACACACAGGCCGCCATTGCGTTGGGTATAACTCGCCAGGCCGCACTTGAGGCGCAAAAGCAGGGGAAATTTGCGGAGTTTCTTGAGGAGAAGCTCAGAGAGGCCGCGGCGGCCGGCGCTCTCGTTGCAAAGACATTCGAGGCGGCGACCAGCAACCTACAAGAGGCCCGGAGTACTTTATTCGCCCTTGTGTCGGAAGGCCTCTTTGATCAACTCAGAGATAAAGCCAATGAGGTTTTGCCGAAAATCTTTGATCTCAATAGTTCAAATCTGATTTCGAACAATCTCAATGGGATTGCGGATCTACTCACACGAATCTTCGACACGGCCGGCAAAACGATCACAGATTTGATTGATTTCGTTGTGAAAGGGATTCAATCAATCAATCAACTCATCAACGAGAACCGGTCGGCAATAGGCGCAATCATTCAGAGCTTTGATGAGATCGTCAGAATCGTTGGGCTCATCATTGGTGATTTCGTTTCACTCATTTCCGGCAGTGATCAGTGGGGAACCCGTATCAGATTTGTCGACGATGTCTTGTTGTCAATTGTTGCCGGAATGGGCAACCTACGGGACCTGATAAAAGTTGTGACAGCCGGCTTCCAGATTGCCGGCTCAACTGTCGTGCAATTTCTGTTGACGCCGCTTGAAGCGGTAGCAGATATCACGGCTGCAATCGCCTCCCTGATTCCAGGCCTGGGAGACAAGGCCGCGGCTGAGGCCCGGGCAATCAAAGGGATACGTGAGGCCGCAGAGAACGCCGCAAAACAGGGTGAGAAAAACCTTGTTGAGGGCATGAAGAATTTCGGCAAGACGGGCGCCGAGGCTGTCAAGCGTATCGAGGAAGCAAGAAAGCGCGCGGCGGCCGACGTCCGGGCCGTTCCTGGCCTGGGACGCAAGACGCCGGCAGACACGGGCGCAAAACTGGCCGGGGGCCGGGGCCGGGCCAAAGAGGATGAGGACGGCAAAAAGGCCGCGGCGGCGGCACGGGAGCAAGCCAAACAAGAGTTGAAAGATCTGCAACTCAATGAGAAAGAGGCTGAGCTCAGAAACCGCCGTGAGACGGAGCAACTCAAAGATGCGTTACAGGCCCGCATTCTCTCAATCCAGGATTTCACACAGAAGGCCATCGATCTTGATAACATCCTTCTAGCAACCAGGCTTGCAACTTTTAAAGCGGAGGAATCGGCAGCCGTCCGGACGGCCAAAACCAAGGCAGAGGCGGACGTAAAACGGCGTGAGATCTCACTCAAAGCAGACCAGGCCATACTTGATTCCGAACGCCGGCAACAAGAGCTTAGGGAGGCTCAACAAAATGAGGAGTTGAAAAATGAGGAGAGCCGTTTCAAAAGGCTGTTGGAACTGCGCGAAGCGATACGCGATCAAGAGACCCAAGCCGTTGGGGGCCAGGTCAAGCGTAATCAGATCACCAATGCGGAGGCAGAGGCCAAGCTATTGGATTTGGAACGTGAGCGCTTCGACGATAGAAAAGCCCTCATCGAAAGGGGCCTGGCACTCGAAACAAACGAGACCGAAGAAAAGCGCCGTCTTACCGACGAACTTAAAAAGCTCTCTGTTGAACGGGCAACATTTGAGACTGAGGCCCTCGAACGCGAACAAGAGGCCAGGGCAAAGGACGCGGCCCTCTTCTCCCGGTACATCAACGCACGGGTTGAAGCTGTACGCGGTCTGAGGGCCGCTCAGCTTGATCTACAGAGAGCCCAGGCCGACGTGCTTAAGCAATTCACGGCGACCAGGTCCCTCGGTGTGGGCCAAGATTTGGAGGCGCAACGGGAGATCGCCCGGCTTTCCTCAGCGGACAATGAACGGTCGATATCTGAGCAATTCGAACAGGTACGCCGGCGCGCGGTCGAAGCGAAGGCCTCCGCGGCTGAGCTCATAGAAATAGAGAAGGGCAAAAACGCGGCCTTGGTGATTGAACGCGCACGCCTGGCCATAGAGCTACAGGCTATCGACGCCAAGATCTCGGCAAATGAGCGGCTGAGCGGCGGGGGCTTTCAATCCCTATTCTCTGAGCGCGTCCAAGAGATGGCCTCACAGGTCGGCCTGGCAAAGGCCGTTATTGAGGATTTTTCGAAGTCGATAGAAGACTCCATTGTTTCTATTGATGAGATTGGAAAGAGCGCTTTCCTGGGATTCGCTGAAGGAATCGGTTCAGCCGTACAGAATTACGTACTACTCGGCAAAACCGGGCCGGCCGTGATTCGTAAACTTTTGGCTGAGCAACTCGCCGCAATCGCCAAAGAGGCCGCGGTGAATTCAATCAAGGAATTGGCTCTGGGATTTGGGGCGCTCTTTATCAACCCCCCGGCCGCGGCCGGACACTTTACGTCGGCCGCACTATGGGCCGGCCTGGCAGGCGGCGCCGCAATCGTTGGCCGGGCTGTTGCTCCTAGTCAGAATACGAGCTCAGGCGATACTTTCGGCAACTCCGGAGGCGCAACCGGAGGCGAGGACTCACAGCAACCGATTGTCATTAACCAGGAACGCCGGATCATAGAAAATATCATCACGATCCGGCCCGACCAGGCTTTCATCGTCAGTACTTTCACCAATGACTATAAATCAGACGGCGATAGCCGAAAAGTCATCAACGACGACCAGACCGTCATCCGGAGGGGCTGAGCATGGCTGTGATTGGTAACTTCCCAAATCAGGCAACAACCGGAGCGCGGCCGACAAGCTGTCTGACTCGCGTCGGCCGGTACCCTGTAGGCTTCACTCATTATGAAGACGGCGGCGTTTCAACCAATATGCCGGTTGAGACGGCCGTATATCGATGGAATCTTGAGTTTGTAAATCTCGACGCCGCAGAAGCGGCCGGCCATGACGCCCACGCGGAGCTCGCACGCATCGGCGATGAGGGCTCACATCATACTTTTTCTTTCACTCATCCAACCAGTGGAATTATTTATTCAGGTTGCCGCTACGATAGGGGAGGGTACACCGAAAACCCGCACAAATTGGTTTCAGCTCAGGGCCGCACGGTCGTCATTGTTCAATATCCCGCTTAGGAGAATATGCAGGAAGTAGGAGCCGCACTCGAATCATTGTTAAATTCCAGGTCTCACGACCTAGCCGTCTTATATGAGTTTTACCCGATGACGGCGGATCGCGTGAATGATCCCGGAGACGCGGTCGGGCTGTTCTCCTCAATGTCCATCAACTTTGACGCTTTCACATACACCCGGCTTGTAACTAGCACGCCGACGATCAAACGGTTCGTCACTTCGACGGCCAATTCAGCCACGATCACCTTTTCCAATCTCGATAGACAAATCGCCGCATTCATTCAGTCCAACGACCTGGCCGGCATGTTTCTTGTGATCCGCTGCATCTCCTCATCGGCGTCCACTTCCCTTTCGAATTCTAATATAATTTTATACACCGGGACAATTGAGAAGGCCGACGTCGTTGACAATCAGGCCGCGGTTATCAACGCCCGGCAATATATCCACGGCATCGAGCAAGAATTTCCGCCCCGGCAGTTTGGGCCGAAATGTCCGCTCACCTTCAAAGAGGAAGAGTGTCAAGGCGGCCCCGGGGGCGGGGGCGGAAACACCAACTATGACAACGCTCTGACCTGCAACAAGTCACACAATCAATGTGATTTCTATGGAAATACAGCCAATTTCCAGGGAATCAGGCTTGTTTCTCAAGAAGGCTCATTTACTTGGACGACGAAAGAAAGGCGCGGCGGATTCTTAGGAGCTCTGGGATTCAAGAAAAAGGTTCGCCACTACGGCCATTGGTCAACTCAGGATGAGACCCCGATTGATTCACCTATCCCTGTCATCCTGGGCCGGGCTCAGTGTGAGGCGCTACCGCTCGCATCTAATGACACTGGCGGAAATATCTATTTCCTGACGGCCCTGTCGATGGGCAAAAACCTTGCCCTCACAAACATCCGGAGCCAGACACAAGGATTTTCTCAGCCCCAGGGCGTCAACGTTCATTTGGGAGACTTCGGAAACACAGGCACAAACCTGCCGGATTCCTATTTTCCAAACTCAGGCTTTTTCTCGAGGCTTTCATATATCGGGGCCTTTGTGACCGGCTCGAAACAAGAGACAAAGGACAAAACCCCGGAGATCACCGCGCTTGTGATGGGGATGTCGATGCCCGTTGCCGGCAACGACGGCGGTTGGAAGTCAGACGGATGGAGCGATAACCCAATTGACCACACCCGTTGGATCCTGACTGATTCCCGTTGTCTGGGGATGCCGGTTCGCCTGATGAATGACGGCGTAAACTATGAGACCTGGCAGCATTGCCAGGAGCCCCTTGTTGACCTCACAAACGGGGAATCGGTTTTCCTTCCCAACAATCAGTCAGGCAAGGCCGGCGTCGATTATCACCGTTATTATTCCTCGGGGATCATCAACACTTTTTATTATCGATATTGGCAACTGGCCCTTGACTCAATCCCGGATGTTTTCAGAGACAATGTTTATAACCTGTATGACCCGGCAACCCCTCCGGCCAACATTCCGCCCCCGACGTTATTGAGGAGACGCTACACCTTCAATGCTCAGGTGCGTGAGCGTTCGAAGCTCATAGATTTTCTCTTCAAGGTTTTGCTCCCCTCCTATCGCGGCTACCTTGTCCAGGGCCAGGACGGCCGGATACAGATCAAATGCGAAAGGCCCACAGAGTACGGCTATATCAGGGCCTCAATCGGCGAGGGCATCCCGGGGTGGTTTCAACAACAAGGTGTGACCATCACATCATCGCCCAACCAGGTCGCCAAGAATGTACCAACCAACGGTTGGGGCGAGGCCGCAGTAACCTCAGGGGAGAGAGTCCAGGCCGGCGATTTCTCATTTGAATTCAAGATGAGTCAGGCTCAGATGGCCGGCCTTACAACCCATGATTCAATTGAGGGCTCATTCAGCTTCGATCAGCTCCGGCATGCATTCAGCCGGGGCGTCGGAACGCCAGGCGATTGGGCAATCTACGAGAACGGAGGCGCGGTCGGAGTAACGGGCACTTTCACCGAACCAACAGACCTATTTGAAATCAAATATGAGTCCGGCTCCGTCAATTACTACGTTGCCGGCGTCTTGGTTCACACGTCGGCGCTGAGCCCCGTCTACCCAATCAGGGCAGGGGCTGCATTGCATAACGCCGCGGCCGTCCTGATCGACGCCTTTATTCGCTCCGGCAATGCGCCAGTCTCCGTTCCTACCGCCACGGTTCCCTCATGGAATCAGCAATTAAATGTGACGATCTCAACCGTTCCTGACAACCAGGTCACTAGAACCGCGTTTGGGCCGGCCGCATGGGGAAATGCGGCTGTTACGAGCTTCGATCAAATTGCAAGCGGTGATTGGTCGTTTGAGTTTAGATTTCCGGCCGGAGGCGGCCAGTTTGCCGGAGTCACAAATCAGGCAGCCCTGACCGGGCCAACATCCTATGACGGGATCCGGTATGGAATGCATGCCGACATCACGACACCCGGAGCCGGCTACATCTATGAAAACGGGGTTTTCATAACCGGTTTCAGCTTTACGCCTGGCGTTACCCTTTTTGAGATCAAGCATGAGTCCGGCGTGGTTAATTATTACGTCGGGGGCGTCCTGACTCACACGTCCGCGCTGAGCCCAATCTATCCGGTTGGCGTTGGGGCTGCATTTTATACGCCCTCGACGGCGATGGCCGATGCAATTATCAGAGCCTCAAAAACTACCAGTATAGTCCAGGTTGATGATGTCAATGATTTCAGACGGTTCACAACCTGGCAGACTGAGGATATCAATTGGTCCGCGCTGAAAGGGGCGACGGTTCTATTCGGATCCAACGGCCTTAAACTGCCGGCCGGCTCCGGAGCTCAGGGCGGGGCGCTGTCTGAGGAGAAAGTCAGCGGAATTAACTTTGATCTCGTTTTTACGATCGTAAGTTACGGGGTTTTCTATGTTGCCTTCAACCAGGGCGAGGCTCCGACCTTCAACCGGCTCGATCACGCATTCAAAGTAGACAAGTACGGCATTACTCCGGTTCTGGCGGCTTGTTATGAAGAGGCTTCGAATGATTCCCTTTCCCAGGGCGCGGGCGGGGCCGTTGCTAACGGCTATGAAGTGCGGATTGCAATGGAAGATGGGGTTTTCAAAACTTACACACGGCCGACGCCGGGCTCAGGGATTTGGAATCCCGGGTTCAAGTCAACCATCCGGCTCACCAGGCCAATCTATTCGATTCAGTTCCTGGCGGATCCGGGCTCAGCGGATGACTCGACTATTGACGACTTGATTCTTACTCAAACCCGTACTACTGAGGTTCTGATCTCACCCAACGAATTCAATAGTGAGATACGCATCGCCCAGGGCTTTGAATATTCGGCGGCCGGCAATTCAGTACCAATTGTTGCCGGAGCAACCGGGGGAGTGACCCTGACAGCCTCCGGAGCAACCCTAGCCGGAGGGACCCCGACGATTGCGCCTCGAGGCTTTTACACAGTTGGGGGAACGCCGGCCAACGGAAACACAGTGACGGCGACGGTTGACGGCTTCGCTGTCTCTTACACGTGCAACGCGAACGATACGACCGGAACCGTTGCCGGAATGCTGTACTCAACGCTGAGCGCAAACCCAACGCTGAAACGGTATCTGGAATTCTTTTGGAGTCCCTCAGCTCCTACGATCATCAATGTCCGGTCGAAACTCGGCTCCGTCGTATTGGATTCTAGCCTGATTTATTTTCACTCCGTTTTAGATGAATTCCTGAGGATTTCGGCCCATTTCGACCAGGACAATATCCTTCCGAACAGTATGAAATGGCCCCTGGGCTCTCGTCAGAGCTCGGTTAACCAGGTCAAATTGAAATATCGGGAGGCCTCGCAGGATTGGGCGCTGGTCGAGATCCGGGAGAATGACACTGATCATCAATCCAAGGTCAGAAAGACTTTGCCGGATGAAATTGACGGCCTTGGCATTGATTCATATCACCAGGCCGACCGGCTTGTTGCGGCCCGAATTGCAAAGCTCAGGGATCTCGACTTTTTCTATTCCTGGCAGGCCAGCGCGTTCGGCAAGGCCCTTTTGCTGGAAGAGGGCGACATCGTTGCAGTTTCGGCGCTGAGCGGAGGTTATAGACAGATTCCCGTCAGACTGGAAGATTTACAGATTCAGATTGCCAATCTGGATTTTACGGTCAGTTGCGTTGGGCGGATTTATGCAACGCGAAGCTTTATCGACGCCCCCGGGGAAACCTCGGTCATCCTTCCAACCAATCTGCCCTATACCGAAAACCCTCCGGGCCAAGTCACGGGCCTGACGATCACACAACCAGGCGGGGGCGTCGAGCCGGCAACCCTGCGCGGAGAATTCACATTTGCGGCCTACCCTGGCCGGCAGACGGCTCGCGTTCAACTCAAACGAGCCGGCGCCGGATCTTTCACAGACACCGGAATCATCGTTACCCCTGACTCAGCGAACAAGGGATTTTTCGAAATAGGCAACTTACCGGTAGGCGTCCATGATGTGAAAGTCATTCCTGAAAATGATTTCGGAACAGGGGCGGCCTCCGGAGGGGCGGCGACAGGTGGTACCACTTTCACGCCCTCGCCGGCCGGCGCGATCAACATCAAGGAAAGCGACGCCTCCCCGGATATAACCTCCGTCTCGATCCTTGTGGTTCCAAAAGACACCCTGACCAATGATGGAGGGGGCCAGGCCACTTTCGCGCCCATATCAGGAGTTGATTTCAGGCTTGACGGCGGGGCCTCGCCGTTGCCTCTTGGCCTGGCGGGCTTCGCCCGTGTGCCTTATGACTGTCAGATATTAGGCGTCAGGCTTTTTGCAGATCAGACCGGCTCCGTTGAAATTGAACTTTGGGCCGACGTCTATGCGAACTACCCGCCAACAATTGCTGATTCGATTGTTGCCTCCGCACGTCCAACGATTACGACCGGCGTCAAATATGAAGATGTGACTCTGACCGGTTGGACGACGGCCTTGACAAAAGGAATGATCCTCGCCGTCGTTGTGAACTCAGTCACAGCGATTCAAAAACTTACGATTTCACTTGAGGTAAAAAGAACCTAGATGTCTATCCTACTTATTGCCGGATTCGACTATGACAACATTGACACCAATGTTTGGAACATTTCCCAGGGCGGCCGGAATGCGAACGCCAGAACCGGCCCATTCTCAGCTCAGGCTACAACCTTCGCGTTTCTCAGGGACATTGACTCAAACATTACCACTTTCATTATTGGATTTGGCATTTATAAAACAGATGCGGATTTCTTTTTGCTCTTACGTGACGGCGGCTCTGATCAAATGACTTTGATGAGGAAGTCTGACGGCGCTATCGAAGTCAGACGCGGGGGAGGGGGAGGCGCAATCCTTGGAACCTCCGCGCCTGGCGTGTTTCCTGCAAGTGCTTGGACGTACATTGAGTGTAAGGCGACCATTGATGATTCTGCCGGCGCCGTCGACATTCAAGTCAACGGTACAAACGTGCTGAGCATTTCGGGCGTTGACAATCAACAGACCGGCAACAACTACATCACCCGATACGGCCTGGCGACGGGCCTGTACGACGATCATTATTTTTCAGACACAAGCGGGCCGGCCCCGGGAAATGATTTTCTTGGTGATGTGAAAGTAGAGACCCTCTATCCGAACGCGGCCGGGGATTCGACACAGTTTACGCCCTCAGCCGGCTCGAATTATCAGAACGTCGATGAGCCGCAGACCAATGACGGCGATACGACGTACAATGAATCATCGACGACAGGTCAGATAGATCTATTCAATCTTGATCCTCTGGTGACAACCTCCGGTACAATCTTCGCCGTCCAACAACACATGGTTGCTCGAAAGACGGATGGCGTTGTCAGGGAAGTCCGGCAGAAATTGAAAAGCGGCTCAACCGTTGTCAACGGCTCAACCGTAGGGCTCGGAACTTCTTACCAGCAATATCATGAAGTGATCGAGGAATTGGATCCGGACACGGCGGCCGCTTGGACAATTTCCAAGGTCAACGCCTTGCAGGTGGGCTATGAGAATATCACTTAGCGCGGTCGAGGTTTTACTTTTGCGGGATGACAACCAGGTCAGGGTTTCTAAATGCCTGGCCGAGGTTCTCTATCTGCGCGATGACAACAACGTGAGGGTTTCTCAATCCTTGGTCGAAGTCTTGGTTGCAGCCGGCAACGGCGCGGCCCGCATCTCAGGCCTTTCCTTGGAGGCCCTGATCGAAAGGCGCCCGGTTGCCCAATCGTGTAACGCAAAATGACGTCGAAGTCCTCATCCAACCGGATGACAATACGGAGAGGGTTACAGCCGTCCGCGCGGAGGTTCTCTGCCAATCCAACGCCAATGCTGAGAGAGTCACTCATCTAGCCGTCGAGGTTTTGATCTTACCGGACGCCGTGACATCCAAAACTTTCGATGTGATTTGGTGGAACTGAATCCCGTACTATCCTGATACGGTGATGAAACCGAAATCACAAATCCGGCTCCCTTTTCCTCAATTGCGTTGACAACCTCCCGGAAAAACTTTATACCTGATTCCCGTATGAGACAGGGGCGATTGGCCCCTCAATTGCAAAGGCCGGCTCTCTCAATTTGAGACAAGCCGGCCTTGCCACTTTCAAACTTTCGACGGCTGGAAAGTGGACGGGCATTGTACGGGGGCGATATAGCCTTTTCAACCCGCCATTTACTTTCTGGCCCTTCGGTTTACACGGGAGGGCGTCATGCCTCAGAGAGATATTCGATACGATAAAAGTTACATCTATGAGCCGGGTTTGAGTACCCTCATGGCCTGGCCCCTTCTGGGAATCCTGGCCACGGCCGTCCACTTATTCATTCGGTCAGCAATCCTCCATGCCGAGATCCAAAGCGCGGAATCCTATGTGGTCATTGCGACCGGGTTGATGTCACTCGTTATGTGCGTCTGGCTTGACCGGCTTGGCAAGAAATCCAGGGAGGCAGCGGAGGCCGCCAAGAAATACAAATTCTGGGGCTTTGCGGTTGTCGTGATGGGCATCGGCGTCAGCCTGCTTGTTCATTATGTGACGATTGGACTCGAAAAACGCCAGGCTCAAATGTCCAAGGCTGTCACGCTGAATACAGCCGGCGTCGAGCGCACACAAAACCTTTTTCAGGATCAATTGGCCAGACACGGCAATTGTACAGAGCGCTTTCAGAATATGAGATCCAAAGACAAAAAAGGCGTGACAGTTTTGGACTTTTGCGGGGCGGCTCCGGTTGTTCCGGCCTCTAAAGTCGTAACTGACGCGACGACCGGCCTTCTGGATTTCGTTCTTTATGAATCTATGGCCCTGGGCCTCTTGGCTGTTCTCTGCATTGTTGACGTGATCATTTATGCCCACGGGTTGATGACCGTCTCCGGCATTGCGGAGGGAGCCTATCAACGGAGCAAAAAGAGAGCTCCGGTTGAACTCGGCTCGACCGTTTCCCTGCCGGATTATCACGGCGACTAACGGGCGCAGATCTGGACAAGGATAGGGCGACGGCCGTCAATTCCCTGTCCTCTGTCCAGATCTGCAAACATCCATCAACAACCCCGGAACAACAATATGGTTACAAGATGGTTACAGAATATCCGGGGTTTGGCATTAAAAAGGCCGGGCAATCGGTGGCGAAACGCCGGCAGATTCTCAGAAAAGGCCATATCCGGCAGAAAGGCGGAAAAAGAATGGGAATGCTAAAAACCGTACGTGAAAGATACAATAAGTGGAAAAAAGATCGAGAAAGAAAAAATATGAAAAAAAATCCCCTAGGAAAAACTCTTAGCCAGAATTTTTCAAATCTTTCTCAAAATTCTCCGGGTTCTCCCGGTTTGTCTGTTCCTAACGTGAAAATGGGGAAGTACAGATTTACTAAGCAATATAAAGACGGTTCATTTTCCGGGATTGCTGTAAAACTGAATGTTCCTAAAAAGAAATTGCCGCCAGGCGATAAAGGCTATCGGGGATTCATCCGGCCCTCAATCTGGCGTCATTATGTCTTGGACGGGGAGACGCCGACCGCCTCCAAGGTTGAACACATGCTCAGGGTTTCTCAGGCAATCAGAGGGGGATTTGTTGACCAGGCTGAGGCTCTCTCAGCCGATGAGAATAGGGAAGTGCCCGACCGTCCAAACCTGAGAGCGGTGAAATAATGCCCTCCGGAAACACACATACCAGCATTGCAACCCTGGCCGCGGTTGCTGTCTTTGCGGGCGGCGCCGCGGCCGGCCTTTATCTCGACCTGGGGAAGTGGACGCCAAGCGTTATTGAACTCGGTGCGGCTTCGGTTGGAGTCATCATCGGAGATCTGTTTTTGTCTCCGGATCTCGACGGCGCGGCCTCGAATGCAAAACGGCGTTGGGGGCCTCTGCGGTTTATCTGGCGTCTTTATGAAAAGTTGCCTCATAGATCTCCGCTGAGTCACTGGCCAATCCTTGGAGACGCCGGCAGGCTTGTGTATTTGTCTGCAGTCCTGGCCCCCATACCCGTGGGCACCGGCCTGGCCCGTGACGGCCTACAGGGCGCAATGCTCGATACCTTCTGGGCCGTTGACCGGGCCTCAGCTATGATTCTGGCCTATCCCAGGGAATCAGGGGCCGCCTTTGCCGGCCTCTGCCTGGCAACCTTCTTGCACGGCGTTGCCGATTGGGTTGTGAGTGAGGGAAAGAAGATGGTTGATTATGAAGCTCCGGCCAGACCGAAAGGCGGCCGGCCTGGTAAGAGGGCAGTCAACCCGGCCCCGATGTCGAGAAAGCAACAAGAAAGATTAGCGAGAGAGGAGAGGAGAAGGCCGGCCAACGTTGGATGAGGCCAGGGCCGGCCTTTTATGCAGGTAATGGAGAGTGGTCAACCCTCCGGCAGGACTGATCATTTCGATTTTTTTGCAGTCTTTTTCCCTCCCTTCCCTTGACCAAACTTTAACCCGGCAACGGATCCGACCTGACTAGCCTTTGGCTTTGGCTTTGCCTGCATTTTCTTCGCGGGCCTGGCCGCAGCCTTGACGGCCGGCTTGTCAGGTATGCCCGGCTTTGAGATGACCGGGGGCGTGATCTTGAAGAGCTCAGCCGGCGTACATCTGAGACCAATGCACAGAGCCTCAATGGTTGAGAGCCCGATTTTTACCATTTCACCCTTCCAGATCTGGGAAGCCATCGTTGGGCTTTTGAATTTACAGGCATGATAAAGTTTATACGAGGTGTTGATCGGGGTTTCCCCCTCCGGCCCCGTATATGTGATGCCCGCGGATAAACAGTAAGCTTGAACGTTGATTGAAATCATGAGCTCAATATATCGGGGCTTTCGTACGGATTCAAGGCCTATAACTCAATCCCGTACTCCCCGGCCGAAATAAATGCGGGCCGGATGAAAAATTCTGTTGCTCGTACGGGATCCCGATGCTATGGTGTACCTGCGAATGCAGAGAGCAACAACAAACTTGAAAGGAAAAACACAATGAACTACGGCGATACAGATTACGAGAAACCCGGCGATTGCTTCGAAGGCGCGGACGATGAGATGGACAAACTAGCCGCGGCCCGGCGTGAAAACAGAATGACTTATCCTGAGGGGGCCGAAAGGCCCCTCACTACGTTGGAGGCCCGTGCTGAGTACGAAGGCCAATCAACCGTTGCCCTCTCAATCCGTTTTCATCACACTCAGCCGGCCAATTCAATCCCACTGGTCGTCGACGTCGACGGCCTCCGCTGGATTCCTTACACAGGGAAGCGGTTGACGCCGGAGATTATCAAGGGCCAAGTTGCGCGATATGAGGCCAACGTCAAGGCCGGTCATTTCACGGCTCAGGCCCCCGACCAGGATCCCGGGTATTTCGTTACCTATGTTCCTGAGGATTTTGCGGGGTTGCGCGACCTGGGCCGGCTTGGTGAAGCCAATGACCAGGTTATCTATTTGACCGAGAAAAAGGCGTTTGGAGGCGAATAATGGAAACCATTCTCACCCGTAACAAAATTCATTTTGTTGATTATGCCAACTTTCTGGAATTTGTTTTTGACGATTCCGCGTTTGACCAGGCCCCGGCCGTCAAGGTTCGAACGGACGGAGAAAAGCTCATCATCGTTGAGGGTTGGTTCAAAGACGGGGCTTTTGAGGCCCGGGAGGCCGCGGCCTACCCTCTCGACAAGGTTGCTGAGCCTCTGAGCCTGACGCTGAGCCAGTATGACGCCCTCATTGACGGCTCATATTACGGGCTCGATAGGCTCAGCGAGCTCAACGAAACGCCGGATGAGTATGCGGGCCGCGTTGCCCGTTGCTGCAATCCTGACGGCCCTTGTTTTTTGGAATTGGATGACCTGCCAACCGGAGACATTTACGCGATATGAAAATCGACTACACGCAGGAAAAGGCCGGCAAAAAGGTTGCCGGCGGCCGCATCATAACCAGGTGCGCAAAGTGCTTAAAGCTTGGAGGCCGCATCTCTTGGAAAAACCAGGCCGGCCGGGTTGTAGTTAGCGTTCTGCATATTGGTCAATTGTCAGAGATTGGCTCAATGTCTCATCGGGAAACTTGCACGTACTTTGAGCCTGATAAAAATCCGTAATGATACGGAATCAAGAGGGGAGGGAGGGCCGGCCGGGCTAAAAGGGCCGGCCTTTTTTTATTTAATACGGGATCCCGTAAAAATGTGTTGACGCCTTCCGAGATACCACGCTATGGTCGGTTTGCGGCCGGACGTTAAAGGCCGTAAGACTTGAAAGGATAAAAACACACAATGAAAACCGTTGAACTCTTCCAAATCATCCATTCCGATCCGATGGCCCCGGAATCAATGACCAAACTATACGCGGCGACCGAAGCCAAGGCTCGGGAGATCTACTCTGATTTCCATTACCAGATTGAGAGCCGGCCGGCCTCTTATGAGGGCCAAGCCTATGCCAAGGTTTCCAAGCTCACCGTTGAGGCCGCGGATACGGCAGAGGGAATGGTAAACATTCTCAACGGGATGCAACGCGCCAAAGCGGTCGTCATCCTGCATGAGATCTCAACCAATGGAACCCGGGCCGCCGTCAACCCCAATGACTACGCCCCTTGGTTTGCTGATCGTACTGACCGGGCCGGAATCAGCGCGATTCAGGCATACACTCGCAACTTAAACGCCGCAATCAAACGCGGTCAAGATGTTAAACAACCCCTGTCGGAGGCTGCATAATGACCGGAGATCTACTCACAGACATTTTTAATTTGCTCTATGCGATAGGGGAAATCCTTACCTGTACCTGGCCGGGCCGGCTCATTCTGGGCATGGTCGTCGGCTCATTCATCGCCCGGATTGCCCGGGCTTGACCTTTGTTGCTTGCTCGACCTGGCCGGCTCTCGAAAGGGGCCGGCTTTTTTTTGTTGATCTTACGGGATTCCGATGCTATGGTGTCTCTGCGAATGCAGAGAGCAACAACAAACTTGAAAGGAAAAACACAATGAAAAAGAAAACCAAAAATACCGCGGCCGACATTTGGGACGCCGCATGGACAAGATACATTGACAGCATCAAATGGCTTGAGACAGCCGTCGGCAATCATAAAACGGCAGTTGCTGAGGGCAGAATGAGAAACTCCCTCGATAGATACTGCTCAGGGGCTAAAACGAGCCTGACGGCCTCAGTTAAGAAGCTCAGGCTAGTTGATGAGGATTTTTGCAACAGGCATCGCATTTATGACGGTAAGGCAGAGGCAAAGCGGATCATGGATGAGCTCATATAGTCCGGGTTCGAACTCAGCAAACGGGGCCGGCTCTCGAAAGGGGCCGGCCTTTTGTGTTAGGATTCCCCCCGGCGTTGGTCACTCACGCAACTCGGTTGGGAAATCGTGATTGTCTGGTGATACAACGGTTTTTGGTTTACAAGTTATTTTTGGATCTATCGGCCCGGGTTTCTCTGTCGCACTCTGAGACCCGGGCCGTTTCTTTTTCATGCCGGCCGATTTCTCTATTGATTCATACGGGATCCCGTACTATGATGTCTTTGCCAGACGGGCAAAGCCCCAAAGATGATAAAAACACATTTCGGAGGTATCAAAATGTTGGACTGGATGATTGAAAAACTTGAAACCCTGAGCCTCGGGAAATTCTGCATTATGTTCCTGGCCGGGTTCTCATTCGCCTGGCTTGCTCCATTCGGGGTTGGCGATATACCACAAGGCGCGGCCGCCTTACTGGCCGCAGGGATCATATTTTTTCTTCTGTAAAAACCAAACTCAGGGGGCCGGCCTGGCTCCCTCCCTTCTCTCTTGAGGAAAACACACAATGACAATACCGCAGACAGTTTTCGCCTTTTCCGTCCTGGGGCTTTTGTTCCTGACGCTCATCACCATATTTTTGATTGCTCAGCGGATTGATGTTGAGTTTATGAGTTTCGCTGAGCTCAAAGAGCGGCGGCGCCAGCGTTGGGCTCACGTCCGGGATTTCGTTATTTTCTGCATTGGCTCAGCTCTGAGCCAGGCTCTCGGCTCCCTCATCATGCCGGCCGGCCTCCGGGATGTTGACCGGCAGAAAATCCGGTTTGCGATTTTCGGCCTGTACGTTGGCGTCTATATGGTCAAACAGTTGATGGATCTGAGGGAGCCCCTCAATCTGATTTCGTTGCGTGAGACGCCGGCAGAGAAGGCGGCCCGAATGCTTGCCAATCTGGCCGGAGTAACGATCAAGATTTCGGCATCAACAGAGAACGCGACGGCAGCCCTCAACCGCGTCGGAGATGCACTGACAAATTTGAAAAGAAAGGTAGGCCGATAGATGAATATCAACGATGTGATCAAATATCATCTGGACAATGCTGATAAGAAGATTGACGAGGTTGCAAACCGGCTCAACTCAGGTCTAGGCCTTGAGGCGGCCGATGAAGTGGGAGAACTGGTCAACTCCATCAACGAGGTTATTGCCGGCCTTCGTAAGCTCAATGACCAGATGCGGCCCCTCGCGTCTCTCTCAGCTCTGTTACTGAGCGCCGAAAAATTACAAGGCTTTGCCCGGGGGGCGGCCGCGGCTGAGCTTGAGGCAGACCAGGCCAAACCGTTCGAGGAACCCCGGTTTATTTCTATTGATGGCTTTCCCAAAGGGGGTGATTGATATGCCGGCAATCATTTGCAAAAACGAAGAATGTCGGGAAGTCCGCCATTATCGAAACACACGGGGCTCATCAATAAGCAGCTTTCGTTGTCATTGTGGCTCTGGGTACCAGGCCGCGCAGTGGTTCAACAACGGAAACGGTGATCAGGGCTACCGGCCGCGGCAATCATCCAAGGGGAAGCGCGGGGGCCGGCTTCAATGCTGCCTTTGCGATCACAGCTATTTTTCTGGCATTGTGCCTCGAATGTCGAAAGACCAGATCTTTTATTTCGAATTCAGATCTGAGAATTGGAATCGTCACTTGATTCCGGTTGATATGCAGGACGCCCCAATATGTTGGCGTCATCCCGATATCATTGGCCCTTGGAATGTCTCCCGGGAGATCAGAGACGCGGTATGGCCAAACTACCTTTTGATTTAGGAGATGATATGACGAAAGAGGACATCAAAGACAAAAAGGCCGCGGCGGCCAGCGACCTGGCCGATTTGAAACTTGACCTGGCTGAGCTTGTAGTTTTGGTGAACCGGGCCTATCGAGCGGTTGTGGATGGCATTGATGAAAGGTTGCCGGAGATCTGCAACGATATGGGTGATTGGAATGATTCTGACAAACTGGTCACTACTTTGGAGAAAGCAATCCTCAGCCTCAATGCCTACGAAGAGGTCGCGTTGAAACCCAAC
>Ga0193754_1000014_pt1 | contig 30338 bp, 49 predicted proteins | sample H1a1metaG_FD_143052 | JGI IMG/M metagenome (GOLD analysis project Ga0193754, IMG submission 143052) | Soil microbial communities from a riparian zone of the East river system, Colorado, United States - H1a1 | ecosystem: Environmental > Terrestrial > Soil > Riparian zone | place: USA: East River... | reverse complement strand
CGAGTACACCATCCGCGAGTTCATCAACGTCTTCGCCTACCGTGGGTGCTCGATGTTCCTCTGGGAGATGGTCGCCTGTATGCGCAAGATGCGCGAGGTACTTCTGGCGGCCCACCCGTTCCTGGAGCCTTACGTCAAGATCTCGTGCGAGAAGGGTGCACTGTGCCTCGACTGCCGGGGGTCGGGCTACCTCTTCCCGGATGGCGTACCGGCCTCGCCCGTCGAGGCAAAGGAAAGCTTGCAGGCCGAGGACCCGCAGGATCGGGTGCAGCCGTGCCCTACCTGCTCTGGCAACGGATCGAAGGAGCGCAAGTGCACTTTCCAAGGCTGGGAAAACGTCGAGGGCCAGTGCTCGTTCCCGTGGGCGAAGCAGTCCAACCGGACCTTCCTCCCCAACCCAAAGTTCCGGATCGGAGCGTCATGAGCGACACGGACAACACCAACGACTTGGGACAGATGTCGGAGGAGGACGTGGCCGCCTTCCATGCACAGACCCCATACCTGACCGAGGATGAGGCGATCGCCCGGGACATAAAGCTGGTCATGCCCGAGGCAACCGACGAGGAGATCCGGGCCGCCATGGCGGAGACCCGCGAAATCCTCTCCGAGCCCTGGGAGACTGCGCCGATGCCCCGGGAACTCCAAGAGATCGCCGATCAGCACAAAGACCAGTTCCTGGCCCGTGTCTCCGACCGGGTGGAGCGGTGGCCGCGCCCGGAGCTTCCCGAGCGCGTAAACACGAGCGACCGGCGACCGGAGGTCACGCAAAGGATTGCGCTCGACCAGATTGACCGTGCGCTCGCGGCGCTACGGGCAGACGGGGCGGCCCGCAAGGACTGGGTTGAGCGCCAGCGGGACGCTTGGGAGAAGGTAGCCAAGCTCAAGGAGGAGCTCAAGCAGACCAACGCGGACTTCGCCTACATGGTCGCGGAGCGGAACACGGCGCTGAAGCAGCGGGACGACCTCGCCGGACAGATTGAGCGCCTGGGTAACTTCCTCATGGAGGAGTTCCCGGACGCGATCGGGCGCGGACCGGAGCCGGGCAGCGAAGGCGCGACGCTGATGGCGGAACGCCTGCTCCGGGTGACCAAGTCGACGTGCCAGCTGGTGTGGTCGACCGTCGTCGAGAACATGGCCGTGATGGTGGGGCGCACGCTACACGCGCACGGCGTCTTCCGCCTCGTCGCGGAGCCGGGCGCCCCGGCCGAGATGAGCGAATGGATCGAGCGGAGCCTGGCACCCGAAGGCGAGGCGCAGGCATCATGACACCGATCCAGTACTTTCTGGTACTCGCCCGTACCGTCTTCTCGGTGGACTTCGCGTTCAACCGCAGCCAGGTTTGCGTGTGCGCGACTGAGGAGAAGGCAACATGGGTCGCATGGTCGATGGGCCGGGCGCACAAGGTCGAGGTGAAGCACTCGGAAGATACCTCGACTGGTGCGAAGGTCTCGCGCTCCGAGCCTGGGTCTACGTTCATCGACCAGTTCCACGTTCGGGCTTCCGACGATCGGATGAGCGGTACCTACGATGTCTGACGACACGATGGTTTCGGCTCCGACGGCTAACGCCTCGGGCGCCTGGTCGGATACCGCTAGCCGTCCTCTGGGCAGCAGCGGTCACGGCACTACTCAGTTCCAGCCTCGCGATCGCGGCGCTGGCGACACGATAGGGGGAGAGCATGGCATCCGTTCCAGCAGCGGTCAGCGCCGGGATATCCGTCCCGGCCGGCAAGGAGCAGGCGTCCCGGGAGTTGGTAATCCGGGCAGTCGAGGCAGCGCTACTGAAGCTCGACCGGGAGGGTATCTACCTGGTCAACATGATGTACCGGTCCGGGCCGATCGAGGAAGCCGCGCCGCGCGCCGTCGAGGCGGCATCACCGGAGCGGTTGCTCCCCGAAGGATCGGTGACATTCTCAGTGGAAGTGCCGGAGTCGTCGCCGGAGGAGTCCTCCTCTGGTGCGTCCAGTACCTGATCTGCATGTACCTCTTCCTGCCGGCCGCTACTCCTGAGGAGTTCGGGATCGCCTACGGGCTGACAGTCGGCGGGATCTCGCTCGCGTTCGGTGGCATGAAGAAGTTGCTGAACCTGCCCTAGCAGGTCGGCTCATCGCAGGTCTGGCCCGGCGCGCCCTGCACGCGCCGGGCCACTGCAACTGAAGAGGGGCCATTGATGTTTCAAGTTGTCTCGTTCGACCCGGGAGGGACGACCGGCTGGGCAGTGTTCGAAGTGCACGACGTAGCCATGTGGTCGGCCGACTACCCGATCACGGCCAACGTCTCGTGGTGGGCGGCCGGCGAGTACGGCGGACGCCTCGACGACCAGGCCGACCAGATGGTTGAGCTATGCTCCCACTGGGAAACGGCCGAGGTTGTCTCCGAGCGCTTCACCCTCCGCAAGTTCCTTCCAGAGCCCTCGGTCCTCGATCCGGTCCGCCTCAACGCCAAGCTCCAGTACGCGATCCGACCGAGGCGGGTATGGCCCCAGGATCCCTCGCTGGCCATGACGACGGTGACGGACGACCGGCTCCGGGACATGGGCTACTACTCGCACGAGTACCTGGTGGGGAAGCCGCACGCGCGGGACGCGGTCCGGCACGCGCTCACCTGGATGCGGAGGCGAAAGGAGGACTTCAGAGAGCACGGAGTGGGATGGACCCCGGGGCAGGCGTAGGCTTACCCGGCCGCGAGTTACGACCGTCGTTTACTTGGAGCACAACATGAGCGATACCGCGACCGCTGAGCGTCGCCCCGTAGGCCGGCCGAGGATCGGAGATCGGTTCAACGTCCGCCTCCCGGATGAGGTGCGGGAGGAGGTGAAGGTGGCGGCCGGGTTCTACGCCTGCAATGAGTCGGAGTTCGTCCGGCGCGCGGTTGAGCGCGAGCTAGCGCGCGTCGCCCGGCTGATCCGCCTCGCCGAGTGCACGGGGAGCCCACAGTGACCCCATACGCTCAAGCCGCCCTCGACTACTACCGGGCTGGGTGGTCGCCTATCCCTCTCCCCTTCCGGGAGAAGTCCCCACCGCCGGACGGGTACACTGGAGCGGGCGGGACCTACGTTACCGAGGAGGAGATCAAGGACTGGACCCGGAAGTCGCGCCCCGCCCGCTGCCGGGCGGGCAACCTCTCCTTTGCGGCCGGCAACATAGCCCTCCGCCTACCGCGCGACATCATCGGCATAGACGCAGACATGTACGGCTCCAAGACCGGCCTCGCGACGATGACGAAGGCGGAGAAGGATTGGGGCGCGCTGCCTCCCACCTGGACCTCGACGTCCCGGACCGACGGGTCCGGCATCTCCCTCTTCAAGATCCCCACCGGCCTCGCTTGGCCGGGGCAGGTAGGGCCGGGCGTCGAGACCCTTCGTTGGGATCATCGTTTCGCCGTCGTCGCCCCCTCGATCCACCCAGACACCAAGGTTGCGTATCGCTGGATCTCGCCGGACGGGCGCACGGTCACCGACGAGATACCAGGGTTCGACGAGATCCCGGAGCTACCCGCGAAGTGGGTTGAGGGCCTGACGGGTGGGAAGTCCTGGACAGACCGACCGGCCGACGAGGAGATGGATCAGGACGACGTGCGGGCTTGGCTCAACGCCCGGAAGCTCTCGACGTGCTCCGTGATGTCGACGACGGTCCAGAAGACGCTCAACGCGATCCGGAAGGCCGGCGACGACGGGGGCGCGCACGAGATGGCCCGGGACGGAGCCTGGGGCGTCATCGGGGACGCGGCGGCCGGGCACGGCGGCGTGGTCGAGGCGCTGGGGAAGCTCCGTAAGGTGTTCCTGTCCAACGTGTCCGCCAGGCGCGAGAAGGGCGCGGCCGAGAAGGAGTGGGCACGGATCGTAGTCCGGGGCGTCCAGAAGGTCGCGGCCGAAGGCGAGGCAACAGAGGAGGACATGTGCGAGGCGTTCGACAATGGCGCTGGGTTGGGTACGCCAACGAGCACTTCTCCCCGCCAACCTGGGAAAGGTTCAAGCGCTTTCGACTACGTCCGCGACGACATCGGGAACGCCCAGCGACTGCTGGCCCGTGTTGGGTCGGACGCTCGGTACGTACCCGGCCTGGGCGGCTGGGCTGTCTACCAGAGTTCTACCGGCCTCTGGTCGATTGACGACACGGGCGCCGCGATCATGCGCGAGGCGTACGCGACCGTGCGGGCTATGGAGGCGGAGGCCGCGTTCATCGAGGACCCAAAGATCCAGAACGCCTTCCTGGCCTTCGTCCGGGCCTCGGGCAACCTCGGCAAGATCAATAGCATGATCGAGGCGGCGTCGGCCATGCGGGGCGTGCACGCGGACGCTGCCGTGTTCGACGCCGATCCTACCATCCTCGTCTGCCCGAACGGAGTGATTGAACTCGGGCCGGCCGGGGCGAAGTTCCGCCCTACCCGCCACGCCGACTACGCCACGCTCTCCACCGGCACGCCGTACGAGAAGGACGCGCGGTACGCCGGGTGGGAGGAGTTCCTGGGGCGCGTGCTCCCGGACAAGGGCGATCGGCGCTGGGTCCAGACGCTCGCCGGTTATTCTCTGTTTGGCGCTAACCCCCAGAGAATCCTGGTGATCGCGAAGGGGCCGACGACCTCGGGCAAGACGACCTTTGCCAACGCGCTCCAGTCGGCGATCGGCCGATACGCCGGTCCGTTCAACCTCTCGCTCCTGCGGAGCAAGCAGGACGAGGGCGCCCGCGCCGACATCGTGAACGCGCTGCCTCGCCGGCTCATCGTCGCGGCCGAGGCGTCCGCCGAGTGGTACCTGCATGCCGACACCATCAAGCTCTTCACAGGCGGGGAGCCGGTCGCGGCCCGGCGCCTCAACTCGAACATCTACCTGGAGCGCGTACCCGCCTTCACGCCGTGGCTGATGACGAACTCCTACCCGCAGATTCCCGGCGCGGACAAGGCCTTGTGGCGTCGGCTCAAGGCGGCTCCCTTCCTCGTGGGCATCCCGGAGCACGAGATTGACTACACGCTAGGCGATCGGTTCCGCTCGCCGGAGGGCCGCGCCGCGATCCTCGCTTGGGCGGTACGGGGATGGGATGCCTACTGCGAGGACGGGCTTAGGGAGGTCACCCCAGCGGCGGCCGGGATCGAGCTTGAGGCCCGGGAAGAGATGTCGGACCTGGACGCCTGCCTCGCCGCCACGTGCGTGTTCGGGGCCGAGCACACGGAGCCGGCGATCGACCTCTACGCGATCTACCGGGCCTGGATGGAGGAAAACGGCGACCCCAGACACATCCTTTCGCTCACCGCTTGGGGTCGCGCGATGAGCGCGAAAGGGTTCGAGAAGGTGCGTCGCCGACGCGAGGCGACGGACACGAACAAGGTCTGGTATCGGTATGGTTTGGAGTTGAATCCGCAGTGGTCGCGACGTCGGTAGTTCGGGTCCGAGTCGAGGGGTCCCGAACCGAGACCCGAGACGATAATTGGGCACAAAACGGACACGGGAGTCGGGTCCTGGTAGGTCCTAGTCGGGTCCAGTCGTTTCAGGGCGTTGGGACCGATCAATATTACCTGGTCGGAGGCACTGCAAATACCCCTCCGGGTCCTAGTTATCTCAGTTATTAATAGAACTAAAGTTGTATAGGAGGAGGTTGTGTGTTTGCGCAGGTAGATGCGTTGGATGCGCACGCCTCGCGCGTACGTACGCGAGCGCATGCGCATCCGAGGTGAATCTTTCTTCAACTGGGTTCTGGGACCCCCGGGGCACGTTCATCGATTTGGTTAGGTTTCACGATCGAGCGAAGGAGACGAGATGTCGTACACGAAAGCACCAAAGAATCATGGTGAATTCTCTGGTGGTCCGGGCCTGGTGGATCCGGAGCAGAGGAAGGACCGGAACATCGGGCCGGCGACCGGACCGCTGGTTGATGAGAGGGTTGGAGAGGAGCTTCTGGAGATCTACGCTACCAACCCGGCGATTGCTGACGAGGACCTGGCAACCGTGCAGATTGAGCGGCCTACCAAGAAGCAGATTGCTGACCTGACGGGAGACGTGTGATGGAAGTGTTGCTGGGTCCGCCGGTAGCGAACCCGTCGAGGGAGTGCGCGTTCATGGGGATCCTGCCGACCGGAGTTCTGGAGGAGCCAGGGGGCGTCGCCCCGGGGAAGTGCGACGCCCCGGCCGAGTGGCATCTGCGGGTGGCGTGCGACGAGTTCGAGGATCCCGACACGGGGGACCTCGTCCGGTCGTGCACGGTCCAGACCTGCGGCGGGCACCTCTCGGCCGCGAGGCAGGTGGGGGACGGGGTGCTGGCGATGCACGAGTATCTGCATATCTGCGGAGTGCCTGGAACCTACTTCATCTGGACAGAGGAGATGGAGGCGGCCGGGATGAAGGCAAGGCCCTCCTTCTGCGGGGACTACGCGACGCTCACTCGGTATGGCATGGCGTCTCTGGGGTAGGCGTAGGGATGCAGGTTAGTAGTTGCACTAGTGCAATTAATTACTTGGTGATCCATGTGGAGGAAACGATGGGTGCTGGCTCTGGTGAGGGAAGGCTCGTGGCCTGGAAGGGGTTGGCCGACCTGCGGGAGACTATGGCGGACATGGAGAGGGCGGCGGTCGATGAGGGGGATGGGACTGGGCCTTGGTTCCGGGCCTCGTTCGCCCAGGACTGTGCGCGGTGTGGTGGCGAGGTCGAGCCGGGCGACCGGATACGAGCGGACGGAGATGGTGGATATGAATGCTGCGGGGGATGACCCGAACGAGATGGCTTTCGCGATCGCCTGCACGATGTGCGGCGCGCTCCGGATGCCTCGGGCCTATATCCAAGAGCACGCGCCCTCGGGCGAGGCAGAGGGGCCGCTACGCAAGCCGACCGGCCGGCTCATCCGCGTCGAGGGCTACCCGTTCCGGCTCTGCCGCGTGTGCGACGCAGCGACGGACACCAAAGGCCCTAGCGCCATCATCGGTCCAGAGGAGATGATCGGGTGATGGAGGGACTAACCAAGGCAGAGGTACGCGAGCGCCTGGAGGCGGAGGCAACGCTTGCAGCCGCCCTCGGAGTCGAGGCGGGCGCGATCATGACGCTCAACTGGATGCTGGAGTTGATTGCGAAGCACCAGCAAGCGCTCGGCCCGTACGACGATGGGCGGGCGCTGGTCTCCCTCCGGACTGCAGTTCAAGACAAGATCCGGGAGGTACAAAATGGAGAAGCGCCGCACTGACCCATATGGGGCAGCCGGCTACCCGATGGTGACTCCGTCGCCATTGCTGCAAGACCTCGGGCGGGTACCAGACACCAAGCCGATGCCGACCCCGTGGGGCCGAGGGCGTGCGCCAGTGCCCTCCTCGGCGCACACTCGGGTCATGGATACCCCAGACACAGGACCCGGACCCGTCCTCGATTTCGACGCCGAGACCGCGAGAACCGCGATCCGGACACTTGAGGCCGCAAACCAAAGGCTCGCCAATCGTGTGCGCGAGCTTGAAGAGCAACTGCAGGGGAGAAGGCGATGAGCGGACCCGAGAGCGTGCGCCGTGTCGGGACGGAGTGGTTCGGGACGGTCGAGGCGCGTAACGCCTGGGTCGCAGCCGCGCACGAAGACGGCTGGGACGTCGATCAGATGGACGCTACGGCGCTGGGAGGGTTCTCCGGTACCGTCTCGCAGTACTTCGCGCCCCAACTCGCCTCCTGGGCCGAGGGGGCGACAAACGGAGCCGTGGTGGTGGACCCCGGCGCTGCCTTCACCATGGATGTCCTCGCGGGCATGATCGCGGAGCTATTCGCCTGGCGGAACGCGGATGTGGCGGAGCGCGAGCTACGCCACAAGGCGGCTGAGATGCGCGCGAAGACGGCGGACGTCGGGGCCAAGCGGGTTGGCCTGCTGCAGGGTTCCCTGCCTTCGGGATCGGCCGACCGCGAACGGCTGCGGACGGAGCGACGCGAGAAGCGGCAGCGTCTCGGAGACCTGCTGGGCGACGACACGGCCGAGGCGCTGACCCACCCGGGCCGGGCCTTCCTGCGCACTCCGCCCGAGGCGGCCCGGCCGGTCGGAGGAGAGGCCACCACGCCTTGGAGTCGGCCGTACCCCGGACCCGAGGAGCACGGGGTGAAGCGACCATGAGCCCCAAGGAAGTCCTGACCTACTTCGTGTTGCTGTGCGCGGTCGCCCTGCTCTGGCTACGGCTGGAGCGGGCGCCTCGCCCCGCCTTCGCCCTCGGGAAGGGCTGGGACGTCGCGGCCACGCACATGCGCTGGCCTTTCCGCACGCCGGCCGTAGGGCGCCACCGCCGACAGACCGATTGGAGGATCTGGGGATGAACTGGGAGTTCGTTCTAGCGCTCGCGGTCTACACGGCGTTGGTGTTCGTCGTCGGAATGGCATTCGGGCGACCGCGCTAGCGCCAGGGTCGGTCCACGGTAGAGGATCGACGCACCAACCAGAGAAGGGACCAAGATGCCACAGCAAGTCAAGCCGACCTCGACGCTCTACGCGCTCATGGGGTACGCGCTCATGGTAGCCGTGTTCATCTGCGCCGGGGCGTTCGTCCTCGGGTACATCCCGGTAGTCCCGGGGCCGACCCCATGAGGCGTTGGCTTAGGACGCTCCGGATGAGCGTCGCGATCCTCTACACGTACGGCGAGCGTTGGTATGCGCCTTGGCATATCCTGACCATTTGGAGCTACGCCGGTCGCGAGGTTAAGGAAGCCGAAGACAGGGGGCTCTACCGATGACCATCGTGGGGGCGTACCCGATTGGGCGCAGGCAGCCGCGAGGCAAGGCATGCACGCATCGGGTCGAGGCCCCGTTCAACGGGGCAGCGGCGACGCACCAATGTTCCGGAGTGTGGCTGCACGACACTCCGGCCGAGGAAGGGCACAACCCCGGTACCGCCTACTGGCACTACTGCGGTTGCGGCTACGAGTGGGGCGACTCAGGGCTCATCATCAGAATACCCAAGGGAGAGAAGTGAAGAAGGTTCTGGCCGCCCTCGCGGTTACATGCATGCTCGCCACGACGGGCTGCGGCCCGAAGGAGGATAAGCCCATATTCTTCCCGGGCGTCCCGTCGCCGACTACTCCGACCGCGCCCCCGACGAACATTGGTAAGCCGGGGGCATACTGCGATCGATACGGCGAGCGCGGACTCACCACGACCGGAGAGCCCATCATCTGCAACACGACCTCGACCGACACCCGCTACCGCTGGAGGACAGCATGAAGAAGCTCATGGCCACCCTCGCGGTCGCCTGTTTGCTGGTAGCCGGTTGCGCGTCGGGCGGGAAAGACTGGTTCGGAAACGGCGAGGCCGAGGATCCCGGGTGCGACATCACCGCCGAGATCAAGCCCGTCCGAACGGCGCAGCCGAACGGGGCTCCCCTCGCCGATCCCGCGCACCGGATCGCCGAGTTCCGCGTGGTGCTGAACGCGCTCGCGATCGACGAGACCGGGAAGTATTGCCAGCCGGATGTGCCCTTCGCCGGGACCTGGGACGTGCACATGTTCGGGACGGCCAACGGCGAGAGCACGTTCCATGCTCCAGACGGGACCTCGCTCCCCTGGGACGGTACGGTTACCAGCCCGTGGCAGTCCGACTGGTTCCTGCGGATCCCGGTTGGGAACACAGAGCCGATTATCGTGATGATCGACTTCTCGGCGAAGCTCCGCGAGACCGGAGGCGTGGCTAACGCGCTGCCCCAGTATGGGGCCGGAGCCGGTTGCGCGATCCAATGGGGTGGCGTCGGCTTGCCCGGGGCAGTCGGGCCCTGGGACTCGGGATTCTTTGCCTCGATCGCCCAGCACAACAAACACAAGTTGGTGGGTGGGGACTTCCTGCACTGCCGCGTAGAAGTTCCGGTGGCCTGATGCAGATTATACCAATGCTCGGATACGCGACGACGCGTGAGCTACTGATCGAGATCGAGGCGCGCGGCGAGGTCGAGGCGACCCAGGGCTACTACACGGAGGAGCCGGCCAGCATGGCGCTAGGCGCGCGCCATCTCCTGGACACCCTGCCCGGGAGCATGCTCGACTATCGGACGGTGGATGGGGAATGAAGATCTACCTATGCGGTCCGATCGGCGGCCGAGTCAACCGGAACTCGGCCGCCTTCGAGGCGGGCGCGGCCTACCTGCGCTCGCTCCGGGAAGTCAACAAGGTCGTGACGCCCCTCAAGGACATCACGCTGCATAGTCCTTCGGTCCCGTGCTCCAACGGCAAGGAGACCGGGTTCCCGGAGGACCCGCACCGCTACGGCTGCTACCTCGTAGCGTGCATCCGGCTACTGGCGACGTGCGATGGGATCGCCCGACTGCACGACTGGGGTAGCTCGCCGGGCGCGAGGACCGAGATGGACTTCGCGGCAGCAGCCGGCATCAGAGTTCTGCAGCCAGTGATCGACCTCGCACAGTTGGAGATCGGCCGGCAGCGGCTCGGATGGCCGCCACTTATCCAGGAGGCACAGGTACTATGACGGTCATGGCACAGCACGCGGCTCCGACCTCGCGTCCCAACCCGGACACGATCCTGGTAGAGCGGTTGATCGAGCACTACGCCTCGACGCTGTGCCAGTACTCCGTCCTTCGGCTCTGCCCGCTCCACCTGAAACAGGCTCGCGAGCGCGTGCTCATGATCCTCGATCTCGCGGAGCGGGCGGGGTACGTTTTCCACAAGGTGCGCTTTGCGCCCGGCGAGTCAATTGATGATTTCTACGAGGCGGCCGGAGTGCCGGCCCGAGAGGAAGCGCAGGATGGTAGCGAAGTCCAAGGCCCCGACGCCTCCCCCGCAAGGCACCAAGAGAGCGCCAGCGAAGACGCGTAAAGACGGCGTGGCGACGGTCAACCTTCCGCAGAGCGGTCGGGCGGCCAACAGCAAGTGGGATCAGGCCTTCATGGCCAAGAACGAGGGCCAGTTTGAGATCCTGCCCGAGGACGGCGACCAGCCGTTTGGCGTGCAGCTCAGATGGGTCGGCCACGACGCGGCGGAGATCGGGGGAGGCCCGTCCGACGTCTTCTTCGTCGAGCTTGGAGAGAGGCAGTGCGACGGGCGCTCGTTCGTCCGGGACGCGGAGGGAAGGCGCATCCTCGATCAGGCCGGGATCGTCCTGACGCGGCCATGTACGGGCTCGCCCATGAACGGCTCGAACGTCTGCCATGCGCACGGTGGGAAGACGCCCGGCGCCCTCAAGGCGGCCCGGGAGCGTCTGGAGAACGCCTCGAACGCGTTGGTGAATCGGCTCATCGGTATCGCCCTCTCCCCGAACACGCTGGACTCCGACGCCATCAAGGCCATCAACTCCGCCCTCGACCGGGCAGGCATCCGGGCCGGGGTCGAGGTCTCCCTGGAGACGCCCGAGTGGCAGAAGATGCTGGCTGAGATGTACTCCGCGAAAGGCGAGGATGCCAACTGATGGCTGACGCGTATGGGCGAAGCTCGGAGCTAGGCGCCCTCGATCGGTGCGAGCACGGGCGGCACGCGGCTGACAGTTGCTGGAGTTGCCCCGGAGGGCAGTCCAGCGGCAACCTGTTCTTGACGGCCGGGACGCGCATCGGGACGACGCTCTACGGAGAGGCCATCGTGGTGCCCGAGTCCGTCCGAGGCGAGACCATGTCCGACTGCAATCGCTGGACCGCAGAAGGGAACGGCGTCAATTGATGGCCGGCGACCCGTACCTACGTCCGGCCCGTCCGCCGCATGTTCCGCCCGAGACGCCCCGGCGAAACCTGGAGGCGATGGAGAAGGCGGTAGGGCTGATGATGTACGTCGGGGCCGCGAAGGCTAGCGCCACCCCAGAGCAGACGGAACGATTGGTGTCGACGGTGCTACCGCTGATGCAGGGGGCGTACCGCGCCGGGACAGTCGACGAGGAGGCCGTGGGCCGAGTCGTCCGCAAGATCATGGGCGCGGATTGGGTTCCCGAGATCCGGTGGCGTGAGGGTTTCTGGCGACTACCGGAGGCATCGTGAGCGACGAGGCGCCCTCGGGTTTCGGATCGCCCGACGACTATCAGGCGGTACCGCCGGAGCACTTGAAGGACTGGTGTCCTTGGTGCGGTGACTGCCTGCACTGCGTCGGACCAGGAGGGCCGGAGGCCGAGGATTGCCAGGCCGGAACGGACGGCATGCACTACTACCCATACCGAGAGGCGATGCACCCGTGACAGTCGGACGCAATGGCCCGCGCTCGGGCAAGTGGCTGGAGAACGGGAACTTGGCGCGCGACGTGTCGGACGTCCCGGTCAAGCGAGGGCTCCGCGCGGCGCACGAGGAGTGCATGCAGCCCGACGTATGCGGCTTCTGCCGTGCGGAAGAGATGTACGCGCCCGTTGGCCTATCGCATGGCACCAAGAACTGTTACGAGTCTGGCTGCGGCTGCCAGCCTTGTCGGATCGCCTCGCGCCGGGCGGACGTTCGGCTACGGGCGCAGAGGTTGCGCGAGAACGTGGCCCGTAGCCAGAAGGTTTCCTCAGGCTGCGCGTAGACTCCTGGGGTGCCCGCCACCGCTGAGCTGATGCAGACAGCGCCTCATCCCGAGGCGCTGTTTCGCATGGTCTGGGATCGAGTCGGCTGGGACCCCTACCCGTTGCAGGCCAAGATCCTCCTGGACCCGGCGCGAAACAAGGTCATGACGGCTGGCCGGCGAGCCGGGAAGTCGCAGGTGGGCGGCCACCGCCTCGTGCCCGAGGCCTTCCGGGCGTACGGCGAACTACCGATGCTGCGATCCCGCAGGCAGCGCCGAGAGTTCTGGATCGTGGGGCCGGAGTACAGCGACGCGGAGAAGGAGTTCCGCGTGGTCTGGCAGTCGCTGAAGGCGCTCGGGTTCGCGTTCGACTCCCCAGGCTCCTACAACAACCTGGACGCCGGGCAGATGCAGATCAGCCTGTTCGACGGGGCGTTCCGGATCCAGGCGCAGTCTGCCAAGTACCCGCAGAACCTCGTCGGCGAAGGCCTGTCCGGCGTGGTGTTCTCCGAGGCCGCCAAGCTCAAGTACAGCGTCTGGAATAAGTACATCCGGCCGACCCTCGCTGACTTCGGAGGATGGGCGCACTTCGGCTCGACGCCCGAGGGGAAAAACTGGTTCTATGACTTGCACATGCTCGGCCTCGACCCAACCCGGACCGACTGGGCGTCCTGGCGGACTCCGGCGTGGTCGAATCCGTACGTCTACCGGGAGGGCGTTGACGCGCGACTCCTCGCCATGGCGATCGAGGCGAAGACCAAGGGGAAGCTCGCCGCGTTCAAGAGCGCGGTGGAGTGGCACACGTGCTCCCGAGGGCACCACCCAGTAGGGATCGACGCCGAGGTTTGGGCGCTCTTCCAGGACATGAGCCAGGAGCTATTCAACCAGGAAGAGGCGGCCCTCTTCACGGAGTACGTCGGCCGCGTGTTCAAGGATTTCGACGAGGAGTACCACGTAACCGATCAGGAGTTCCACCCGGACTGGGCGACCTACGCGGCGGTGGACTACGGGTTCACCAACCCGTTCGTCTGGCTGCTGGTGCAGGTCTCGCCCGACGGCGAGCGCGTGCACGTCCTGGCGGAATACTACGAGGTTAACCGGACCGTCGAGGAGGCAGCGGCCGAGATCGAGGCCCGAGGGCTCGCCCCGCGTACCGTCCGGGCCTTCTACCCGGACCCGGCCGGGCCGGGGGAGTCGCGCACGCTGTCCTCCCTCCTCCGCATCCGTTCGGCCTCCCCCGGCTCGCTTACGGTCGCCGATCGTCTGGAATGGATGCGACGCAAGCTCAAGCTCGGGACAGGCTGGGCGGGTGGCCCGGCGCTCACCATCAATCGATCTTGCGTGCAGACTATTCGCGAGTTCAACGACTATCGTTACCCGGAGACCGCGAGCCAAGCCGGCGAGCGGGGACGGTCGGCGCCGGAGAATCCGCTGAAGAAGGACGACCACACGCCAGAAGCCTTAGGGCGTCTCTTCAGCGGACTCTTCGGGTCGCCGCACCGCACGGGCGCCCGACAGAGCAGGGCCAAGACCATTCGATGAGGAGGAGAGCGTGCCAGCAGTATCGCCCTACCAGACGGCACTCGCCCTAGCACGACCGGCGCCCGACTACACCCCAGCGCCCGAGGACTCGGCACGCGTCCAGGCCTACTGGACGTACGCGGATATCTACACCAACGTTTCGGACGCCTTCGCCGCGATCCTCCGCGAGGGCGACGACATGAAGTCCCGCCGGTACATCCCGGTAGCCCGCTCGATCATCGAGGCCACCAACCGCTTCCTCGCCCAGGGCCTGGAGTGGGTCGCCGCGATCCCGCCGGACGTGACGATCTCCGACGAGGACCGAGACGCGCAGATGACCGCTGTCCAGGACCTCTTCCAGCGCGAGGAGTTCATGGCCAAGTTCATGGCGATGAAGCGGTGGATGCTGATCAAGGGCGACGCCCTCCTACAGATCTCGGCCGACCCGCTCAAGCCCCAGGGCACGCGCATCAGGATCACCGAGGTCACGCCCGAGCAATACTTCCCGATCTTCGATGCGGTTGACACGGACCGGGTGATCGGCTGCTACATCGTGACACAGTTGGTGCACGGGAAGGATCCCGTGGTGGCGCAAAGGATGGAGTACCGGCGCCTACTCAATCAGGACATGGCCACCGAGTTCGGCGGGCCGATCGGGGGCGTCTTCGCCAAGATCGGGTACTACGAGAAGGACAAGTGGGACGACCGGTCGCCCCTGACGGCGGAGAGCTTGGTCCCGATCGACCCGCCCGAGTGGATGCCCGAGATTGACCCGCTCCTCCTCGCCGGTGGGGTGCTCCCGGCCGACATCACCGCAATACCCATCTACCACTTCCGGAACCGGCGGCACGGGACGGAGCCGTTCGGCCTCTCGGAACTGCAAGGGATCGAGACGGTCCTGGCGGGCGTGATCCAGAACGCGACCGACGAGGACATGGCCGTGGCGCTGATGGGGATCGGCCTCTACACGACCGACTCCGGGCGCCCTCGCGACGACGATGGCGTTGAGGTGGAATGGTCGATCTCGCCGGCCTCGGTCGTTGAGTTGGAGGACGGCAAGCAGTTCAACAAGGTCGATGGGGTGACGACGGTCCAGCCAATCCAGGACCACATCGAACTCCTGAAGGCCGAGGCGCGCGAGACGACGGCTACGCCGGACGTCGCTGTCGGCAAGGTTGACGTGGCAGCGGCCGAGTCCGGCGTGGCGCTCGCCATCCAGATGTTCCCGATCACCGCCAAGAACGCTGAGACGGAGGTCGAGATCTCGGCGAAGCTCGACCAGCTTCTCTACGATCTCGTCAACGGATGGATGCCTGCCTACGAGGGCACGCCGGTTACCGGCCTCATCGTCACCTCGATGTTCGGCGACCCGCTTCCCCCGAACCGCAAGGAGACGATTGACGAACTCGTGGCGCTCGCTGGAGCGGGCATCATTGACGCCGAGTTCGCGCGGGAGTTCCTGACCGCCAAGCTCGGGTTCAAGTTCCCGGCCGACATGCAGGCCCGGATGGACGCGGCGGCCGCCAAGGCACTCGACGAGGTGGGTGGGCGTCTCGGCGCGGCGGCCGGCGACGGTACCGACCCGACCGCTGACCCGAACGCGATCTAGTGGCTGCGGCGTTCCCGGCCGGGGCGCCGGGCCAACCGGAGTGGCTGCGGGCGTACGCCAAGATCCAGCAGATCACCGACGCGGAGATCCTTCGTGTGGTGAATACCTCCCTCATGTCCATCAACCGGGAGATCGCAGCCGCGTTGAAGGCCGGCAAGGCAGGCATAGGCGAGACGGTCCGGATCGAGCAGATGCAGCGGATCCGGGCCGCGATGATGCGGGAGCAACTGCGGATCTACACGGCGACCGGCGACATCATCCGCGCTCGCCGGATCGAGGCCGCGCTACGGGCGTCAGCTTTGGGGTCTACGATCGACTCTCTCGCCTTCGCGGCGGCCGGCGACCCGGATACCGGCCGGCTCCTATCCAACGCCCTTACGCGTGGTCTGGAGCAGACGGTAGAGGTCGCCGTCACGCGGATCACCCAATCGGCGTTCGACCTCTCGCAGAGGATCTATAAGTCCAAGATCTGGGCCGATGGGGTGCTGGACCGGAAGATCAACGCCGCCCTTGCCCGAGGGCTGACGGTCGCGGAGTTCGCGACCGAGGCGCGCGACTGGTTCAACCCGCGCACGCCGGGTGGGGTTCGGTACGCCGCCCTCCGGCTCGCCCGGACGGAGGTCAACAACGCGTACCACGCGATCTCCGTCAACCAGATCAACGAGAAGCCCTGGAGCGTGGGTGGGCAATGGCGGATCTCGGGCAGCCACCCCAAGAAGGATGTGTGCGACGAGTACGCGGCCCGGGACGGCTTCAACCTCGGGCCGGGCGTCTACCCACCTCGGGAGATCCCGTCCAAGCCGCACCCTCAGTGCCTATGCGTTGTTACGCCGGTGCTGCCTTCGGAGGAGGATTTCCTGGACTCCCTCGTCGGCGGGAAATATGACGAGTACCTGCAGCGAAAGGGCGCCTCGGTTGGTGCGCCGGGTTGGGAGGGCACGCTCAAGCCGGGAAGCCTGCCCCGGGGTGGCACGTCGCCCGGCCTCCCTGGATCTCCGGACCTGGATCCGAAGGCAGCGCGCCGGGCCGCTGCCCGAGCCCGCAACCGCGAGATAGAGGCCAAGACGGCGATCGCGAACACGGCGGCCGACGTGCAGGCGGTGATCTTCCGAGCCGAGGCCTCGGGCACGGACGCGGCGTACGGCGTCCAGCAGGCCATCAAGGACTCGGGCTCGCACGTCCGAGGCAACGCCTCGTCTGTGCTCTCGGAGAGTATGGAGGCGGAACTGCTGGACCTCCTCGCGGCTACGGCCGACGTCGAGAAGGTCATGGCGCGGCTCGACGCGATCGCGGAGCGGGAAGGGCTCCAGCGCATCGGTACGGCCGGGACGCGCACCAAGTACAGCCCGGACGTACACGAGACCTTCTCGGCCGAGACAAAGATCAAGGCCGGCGATCCGGTCCAGATCAAGCGGCCGGGATACTCCGTCCAACTCGACGACGGGTCCGAAGTCTTCCTCTTCAAGGCGACCGTCTCCCCGATCACGGACTCCTACGCGGACGACCTCAAGCGCGCCCTCCAGACGATCCGGGCGCGGAACGAGGTCAAGGCCTCGCAATCGGGACTACGTACGAAGGTGCGCGAGGAGTTGGACAGGCAGGCACGCCTCACCCCGAAGGCCATGCAGCAGATTTCCTCAGTCGAGGCCGACCTACCCTGGACGGCGGAGGGTCGGGCCACCATCTTCGAGATGGGCGCCGATACGGGGGCGGACTACACGTACTACATGGCGGAGCAGAGGATCCGGCTCAACCCGCACTGGCATGACATGTTCGAGGACTATGACCGGGCGTTCTCGACCGGCGCGGCCGGTCCTGGGCACTTCCATGCGCCAACCAAGCGACCGGGCATATCCTCGACCGTGGCGCACGAGTACGGGCACCATGTCGACCGCGTGATCATGGGCGCACGGGGTGAGATGAGCGCGAAGGTCGCGAAGGAGCTTCTGGACGCCCTCGGAGACGGGCTGAGCTTCGCGCGGTTCGACGACGCGGCTCGCGCTCGCGGCCGGTGGGGCAGGAAGGGAGGCGGCCGGATCGACGAGGCCGACCTCAACGCCTGGCTCGCGGCGCACAAGGTCCAGGCAGCGGCGAAGGTCTCCGGGTACGGCTCGACCTCGATCCGCGAACTCTTCGCCGAGATCTGGACCGAGTACAGCACTAGCGGCAAGCAGGCTCGACCCCACATCATTCGGATAGGCAACATCATGAAGCGACTAGCAGAGGAAGCAGCCAAGACGCCATGAGCATCAACCCGAGCCAGTGCCAAGGGTGCGCCCGGCTGCACCGCGCCGACCGGCCAGCCTCCTCGACCGAGCCGGGGCGCGCCGTCCGAACCTGCCCGGCGTTCCCGGAAGGCATCCCGCCGATCATGGGCCTAGGCGGAGACCACCGGCACTCGCTGCCGGGAGACCGTGGGATCCGCTTCATCCTCGGCCCCACGGCTGCGCAGGCCGAGGCGTTCCAGACGTGGCGCACGACGTTTGAAGTCCCCGTGGCCGGGTAGGGTATCGACCGTGAACGGTCCTAAGTACCGGGGGCAGGCCATCGACTACGGCGGCGTCGTGGTCGAGACCATTTGGCATGTCAAGGGTCTACCGGCGAAGCCACGGCAGGTGCTCAAGTTCGGGGCGCACCTCAAGACGGTTCCCGCCGACCGGATCCCGAGCATTCCCCAGCCCTACAGTCCGCGCTCTGGAGAGGTCGATCTCATCATGAACCTGCAGTCAGACAAGAAGGTTGCCATCCTCGGCCTCGTCGACGTCGACGAGATGGGGAACGAGATTGGCCCCTCGGCCGATCAGGCGACCTACACCACCGACGACACGGCCGGCACGGTCATCGTGCTGACGGACAACGGCGACGGTACCGGCGAGGTAGCGGCGGTCGGCGCTCTCGGCTCCGCCCAGGTCACCGCCACCTTCCCGGACGGCTCGGCCCTCGTCGAGACCGTGAACGTGGTGGCCGGCGACGTGGCCTCGCGTTCGTTCAAGTTCGGCCCGGCCGAAGAGGTCACCCCGGACGCCTGATCTACCCGCTCCACGTACTCCAGTTGCTTGAGAGGCGCCCTGCTCCGGCGGGCGCCTCTTTTGTGTTTGGACAAGATCCCGGAGATAGACTTGGCGGCATTCGTCGGGTATATGATCTCGGGAGGCAAGACATGGCACAGCCGGATGGCGCACAGAGTGGCGACGGAACCGCACAGGGTGGCGGCGACGGATCCGGAACGGGAACCGCAGGCACAGGTGCACAGAGTGGCACCGGAACCGACCCCACCACCACGACTCCAGTAACGGATCCGGCCGGACAGAGCGCCACGCCGATGGTCCCGGCTACGGAGTTGGAGCAGGTTCGGGCTCGGATGGTCGCGGCGGACAAGCGGGCGGCGGACACGGAAGCCCAGTTGCGGCAACTCCTGGACAAGGATCTGCCGGAAATGGACAAGCTGAAGCGGGATTCCGCCGAACTCCAGAAGCAGAATGAGGCGCTGAACACGGCGCTCCAAACGGCTCGCATCGAGAACGCGTTCTACTCCGCGAACAAGCGGGACTGGCACGACGCGAACACGGCGCGAGGGCTCCTGGACATGACCAAGATCACCATCGACTCGGATGGCAAGGTCTCCGGGATGGAGCAGGCGATCGAGGCCCTGGCTAAGTCCCACCCGTACATGCTCAAGCCAGAAGCCCCGGCTGGAGACGGTCAGGGCACCACTCCTCCAGTTCTCGGGACTCCCCCGGCTGGCGGGAACGGCAAGCCAGCCGGCACGACCGGCGACGAACTCAAGAAGAGGTTCCCGGCGCTCCGCGCACGCGGCTAGCCGATCGAGACAAACGAGGAGGGTAGTAATGTCAAGGTTCGATAAGTATGGGCCGGTCGTGGGAGGGTTCCGCGTGCCGCTCAACGCCGCGATTCTCGCCGCGAACGTCGGGAAGATCCAGGGCGTCTCGGTCAACACCAGCGGCAAGGCCATCATCGGCGGTTCGGCCGCCGGTGCGATCGTCGGCCTCATCTGCGCGGTTCGGCCGATGGCGGCCGGCGACATCATCGACGTCATGACGGCCGGCGAGATCGCCGAGGCCACCATGACGGCGGGTACCGCGTTCACCGCCGGTGCGCTCGTGTACGTCCACCTGGACGGCACCGTGGACAACACGGCGACTCTGGGCGTGATCGTCGGCAAGATGATCCAGCTGGACCGGATGGTCGTCCGCGTCCCCACCGTCGCTATCGTGGCGTAAGGAGGGTTGAGCTATGGCAAAGGGTTACGGCACTACCGGCGACATCTTGACCGTCACGCGCGACGGTCAGAACCTCAACACCATCTGGTCCTCGTACCAGGACGCGCTCGCCGCGTTCAACGCGACGCGCCAGCCGCTCATCGACCTCCTCTCGGTGGGCGTTGACACCATCATCGAGGACATCGTCCAGCCGGGCCAGGAGAAGTTCGAGAAGGCCTCGGAGTTCGGTATCCCGCAGTCGATCCGGCCCGCGCCGGTCATCACCCAGCGCGCCTACCCGTTCGACTGGTGGGACACTCGGGCGGGGTACACCTTCCAGTTCCTGGCCGGTGGGCCCTCGCAGTCGGTCGGCGCCTCGCAGGCCCAGCTGGACACGATCCTCAACCAGGTCATGGAAGCGGACAACCAGCTGCAGTTCGAGATGGTCATGAAGGCGTTGTTCAACAACGCCAACCGGACCGCGAACATCGACCAGCTGGCCGGAGCGACCCCGTACACCGTGACGGCGCTCTACAACGCGGACGGCGCGTACATCCCGCCCTACAAGGGGACGACGTTCGCCGGCTCGCACCAGCACTACCTCGCCACCGGTTCGTCGCAGGCCTGGATCTTCGACCCCCAGGACTTCCTCGACCTCGCGGGCACGGTCGAGCACCACGGCTACACCCGCGCCCAGGGCTTCAACGTCGTGTTCTTGATGAACCCGACCGATGCGCAGGCGACGGTGCAGCGGTTCGTCCGCAACACGGTCTTCAGCACCTCGACCGTGACGTCCATCTACGACTTCATCCCATCCCAGGGCCAGAACCTCGCGCTGCAGTTGCCGCCCGGGTTCACGCTCGTGGGCGGGCTGCCGTCGAACACCTTCGCCGGGATGGAGGTTCTCGGATCCTGGGGGCAGTACCTCATCGTCCAGGACGCCCAGATCCCGGCCGGGTACATGGTGGCCGTGGCCGTGCAGGGCCGGAACTCGGCGACCAACGTCGTCGGCATCCGCGAGCACGCCAACCCGAGCCTGCGAGGCCTCGTGCTTCGTCCGGGCAACAACCAGAATTACCCGCTGATCGATTCCTTCTACATCCGGGGAATCGGTACGGGCGTCCGGCTGCGGGGTGCGGCTGCGATCATGCAGAACGCGGCCTCCTACGCCGTGCCCGCCGTGATGGCTTGGTAAGGAGGACATCCCATGAGTCGCCAAATCCCCCAGGACCGGACGCTCTCGGACGAGGACCGCACCTACCTGGTGTCGCGCGGTCACGTTTCGCAGGTCGCCTACCTGGACCAGGAGTTCCCGCCGGACCCGGACGCCCTCGCGGCGTACGAGGCCCGCATGCGGGGAGAGCAGCCGGCCACCGGCGATCTCGCCGTGGTCACCAACCTCCAGGCCCGCGTGGCCCAGTTGGAGGCATACATCGTCGAGGACCTGGGCGCGTCGCTGCCCTTGGCCCCCGGCGAGGAGACCGACGAGGACGACGATCGCCCGTACGAGGAATGGACGCTCTCTGAGCTCCAGGCCGAGGCCGGCTCCCGTCAGCTCAGCAAGTCGGGCACCAAGGCGGACCTCGCGGCCCGTCTGCAGGAGCACGACGACGCGCAGTAGTAGGGCAGGTGGGGCCGGTCGTCACCCGACCGATCGGCCCCACCACTACCTGGAGGAGGAGAGATGGCGACAGCAGAGCAGATTGCAGCGTTCCGGCTCCTGATCTCCGAGCCCGAGAACGTCGAGCCGTACACGGACGTCTACATCGGCAACCTCCTCGACGCGGCTGCGTCGGATGGCACCTCGACCTCATCGGTGGCCTACCTGGTCTGGACGCAAAAGGCAGCGTCTTGGACCTCGATGGTAGACACGAGCGAGGGCGGGTCCAGCCGCAAGATGTCGGACCTGATTGACAACGCGTTGAAGATGGCCGCCATCTTCCGCGACCAAGCCACCTCCGGGACGATCCCGCCCGGACTCTCTAGCGGGACGCGAGTCTCCAGATTGACGAGGCTCTGATGGGGCAGCCGATCCTGGGCTGGGAAGCCGAGGGCACGGCCGAGATTCAGTCGGCCGGCGAGAAGCTTCTCCATGTGTACCAGGCCGCTCAGGCGGCCGTCAAGGAGTCCGGCGAGCGTGCCACGCTCGACGCGAACGAGATCGTCCGACTGATCGAAGGAGGAGCAGCATGACCGCAGGAGCGAGCGCGGTGAACCTGGCCAACAAGTGGCTCAGCGTCATCAGCGGCACCACATTCACCGGCGTTACCTCGGCCTGGGCAAAGCTGCACACGGCCGATCCCGGCTCGGCCGGAGCGACCGCTGCCGCCGTCGAGACGACGCGGAAGCAGTGGGCCTTTGCGGCTCCGTCGGCGGGCGCCATGGCGGCCCAGGCGACCTTCCCGTCTTGGCTCTGGGCGACCGGTCCCGAGACCATCACTCACGTCTCGGTCTGGGACGCCTCGACGGCGGGTAACTTCCTCTACTCGTACGCCCTCACCGCGTCCAAGTCCCCCGTCAACGGCGACACCCTCACCCTGAACTCGCACTCGGTCACCCTCACCCCGATCGCGGCGTAACGCCATGGCATCCGGGAACACGCTCGTTACGCTGACGCCGAATGGGTACGAGCCAACGCTCACCAACCCGGCGACTATCGGCACGCGCAACGGGCACCCGGTGCTCAACTTCGATGCGACGACGGCCGAAGGCTCCATGTGGACCTTCGTCATGCCGTTGCACTACTCGAACGCGACTGGCATCACGGTCTATATCCACTTCACGATGCTCTCGGCGACCACTGGAAACTGCGGTTGGCTTATCGCTCTTGAGCGGCTCGATACGGCGCAGACGGTGGCCACGGACGGGTTCGCCTCGGACCAGACGGTCACCGCCGTCACCGTGCCTGGAACGGCCGGCCTCATGGCCATCATGTCGCTAGCGATCACGGCCGGGGCGAATATGGACAGTGTTGTGGCAGGGGACACGTGTCGCCTGCGCATCAAGCGGGACGCGACCGTTGACACTGCCACCGCTGACGCCCAGCTGGTTGCGGTTCACGTCAAGGAGACATAGGCCGTGGCGCGGCTCACAAGCGGGTCGGGTAACCCAGGCTCGCGGGCCGACCAGACGGAGCTACGGCCGGCATTCCCGATCTCGCTTGGTCTCTGGATCAAGGCGAGCGCCCCTGGAAACTTCAAGTATGCCCTCGGCAAACTACTTCTGGCCGGCGAGCATGTGTCATACGGGTTCGGTACGAGCGCAGGCGGGGACCTCCGTTTCTTCATCGGATGGGGAACTTCCTCGGGCAACGTCACCGGCTCGACGTCGATCACGGCCGCGAACGTCTTCGATGGTGCCTGGCATCATGTCCTGGGTGTCTATAACGGCACCATCATGGAGATCTATTTCGACGGAGTGAGCCAGGGGACGCAGTCCGAGACGCGCGCGATCGCGTATGCGGCGCTTCCCCTCTACCTCGGTTCATTCGACGGAACCCAACTCTGGATCCCGGGTTCGTACGCCGAGGCCGCACTCTGGAACGTGGCGTTGACTGTCGACGAGGCGCTGAGCCTGACGAAGGTGCGCCCCTCCCTCGTGCGCCCCTCGGCCCTCGTCGGACACTGGAAGCTGGACGGGCAGTCCTCGACGGTCGAGCCGGAGTCCCGGAACGGGATGGACTTCACGATCGCGGCCGGTACGACCGTCGCGGACCACCCACCGATCATCTCGCCCGAGGGCGTGCAGATGGGCGTCCCGACCTCCTCTGGGTCGTCGCTTACTGGGGCAGGGGATCGGACCGAGTCCATAACGATCGCGGGTACGGCTGCCTTGACGGCGGCTGGATCTGGCGACCGGACCGAGACGGTTACGTTCGCTGGCGTAGCGGCCCTCGCTACGAACGCGGCCGGCGATCGTTCAGAGACGTTGACGATCGCTGGGGCAGGCGCCCTGACGCTCCCGGTGACGGGCAACCGCGCGGAGACGTTGACGATCGCCGGTGCTGGATCGTTGACCCTACCGGCTATCGGGACGCGAACGATCGCGGCGACGATCGCGGGCGCGGCTGCGCTCGGACTGCCCGGGACGGGCGATCGCTCGGAATCGCTTACGATCGCTGGTTCTGGATCGCTCAGCATGCTGGCTGCCTCGGACCGAACGATCGCCCTAACGATCGCCGGTACCGCAACGATCACGGCGGCCGGCCTCAACGGGGCAGGCGACCGGCCAGAGACGCTAACGATCGCCGGTACGGGAGCGATCGCATCGGTTGCTGTCGGCGCTCGCCCCGTCTTCGTCTCTATACTGGGCTCAGCGATCGTGGCGACGAACGGGCAGGGAGTTCGATCGCTTTCCCTCGCCATCGTCGGTACGGCCAGCCTGTCGGGCGCGCCAGGCTCTTATGACTCGACTACGGAGCTAGGAATGAAGCGGATCCAGACCACCGAGTTCATCGCCTGGAACCCGACCACCGTCACGCTCATCCCTCGTCAGGGCGTCAAGACCGGTACCGGGATCGCTTGGGCTGACCTCACGCCGCGCGCTCCGCAGGTAGTCCGGCTCATCGACCAGTCCTCGACGAAGGGGCCGAACGGCGGAGCGATCCCGACCGGCGACGGAGTCCAGCGCAAGGTCGAGTACCAAATGCTGATGGAGTGGGACGCCGAGGTCGGGCAGCACGACTACTGGTATGACGCGGACGGGATCCGCTGGGAAGTGCACGAGGTCATGCCATGGAACGGGTACGAGACTCGGGCGGAGGTGATCCGCTATGGCGAAGACGGGCGGGACCTTCCAGTTTGATGACGCGTCGCTCCGACGCTCGCTCGCGGCGCTCTCTCCCAAGGTTGACGCCTACGTGCACGCGGTCGTGAGCTACAACTCCGACCGGGCAGTCGGGTACATGAAGGAGAACGCCTCCTGGAAGGACCGGACCGGCGCGGCGCGAGCCGGCCTCCGGGCGGAGACCGAATGGAAGCCGCGCAAGTTCCATGCCATCCATCTCTTCCATATGGTGAAGTACGGGATCTGGCTGGAGGTTCGGTTCTCCGGGAAGTACGCCATCATCCTCCCCACTATCAAGGTCTACGGACCGACGACCATGAAAATGCTCAACGGACTGTTCAAGCGTCTGAACTCGGGAGGTCTCTGATGGCTAGCGTCGCGGTCCGCCGCGCGGTATATGACCTCCTGGTGGCGGACGCGGCCCTCATCGCCCTCGGCTTCACGTCGAACACGATCTACCCGAACTGGGGGCCGGACTCGCCGATGGCGCAGCGATTCATGGTGCTCCGGTGGGGCGCGACGACGCGCGGAGTCGGCCGGGCGAACTCGGCGGAGTTCACGCCGTGGGTGTATGACCGTGACCAGGACTTCGCCGCGATCGCAGGCGCCCTCGACCGTATGCGCCCAGCGGAGTTGGGTGGTGACGGGCTCCTCGATACGCTAGTGGGCGCAAGGCTCGGAGTTGGGCCCGATGGAATACTCGGGATCGACTGGCAAGGCGCCAGCACGGACCTCTATGACGACGGGTACCGAGCGAACGTCCGAAACGAGACCTACAACATCACAGCAAGTGGAAACTAGGAGGACGAGATGAGCGAAGAGGCCAAAGAGTCCGTGCCGGTCGTCGAGGCCCAGAGCACGGACCGCCACGACCCGATCGTGACCGGTGCGCGGAGCGAGGGCGACGACGCGGCCCCCAAGACGTCCACCTACGTCCGTTGGCTGCCCGGCCGGTCGGACACGATGCGGAACGAGCGCGGCCTCACCCGCCACGACCAGAAGGCGCTCGGGATCGAGGAGCCGGCCAACGACCTATGGTGGAACGCGGCGAACGGCCACCGGCTCGCCAAGGACGTCGTGATGGACGCCCTCGGGCGGGACGCGTACGACCGGGCGATCACCGCCGATCACGACTTCGCCGAGGTCGAGATCTAGATGGAACTCCGGTGCGAGTCCAAGAAGCACGGGGAGTTGACTGACGGCTACGTCGAGTTCAAATGCTCCTCGCGCTTCTGCGGCGCGGCGCCGGGCGTAGTCGTGCTGCACCGGTTCTCGGCTTTGACCGGCAAGGCACTAGGCACCACAAGGTTCCGGGATCCCGGACACGACGCAATGAAGGAGGGTAGTAATGCCACTGAACACAATCCCGTTGCCGTTCGGCCTGCGTGACGTCAAGCTCACGCCCTACACGGACGCAACGGCTACGGTCCTCGGGACTCCGTCTGTCGACCTCCCCAACGGGCGCACGCTCGGTTTCGAGGAGGAAGAGGCGTTCGAGGATCTGCGGGGTGATGACCGCCTCGTGGCGTCGCATGGTTCCGGACCCCAGGTGAACTGGACGCTGGAAGGCGGCGGCATCTCGTTCGAGGCCGGCCAGGTCATGTACGGCGGGACGATCTCGACGACGGGCAGCACGCCGAACCAGGTCAAGACCTGGCGCAAGCTGGTGACCGACGTCCGACCGTACTTCCGGATCCAGGGCCAGGCCATCAGCGACTCGGGCGGAGACGTCTGGGCCGTGATCTACCGGGCGAAGGCGACCGACAATCTCACCGGCGAGTTCGGTGACGGTCAGTTCTTCCTCACGGGCGCATCCGGTACCGGGTACGCCTCCCTCGTCGCCTCTGAGCTCGATCGTGTCTGGGATTTCGTCCAGCACGAAACGGCCGTGGCAATCCCGTAAGGAGGAGGACCAATGGCAGACCTCAGCGCTTCCGTACAGTTGCCGTCCCTCGCGGGCGCGGCCCCCACGTACGTCGCCGTTTCGGCGGCCGACTACTTCGTGGCCCCGCCCTCGTCGCGGTACATCCTGCACTACAAGAATGGCGCGACCACCACCGGTGGCTCGCTCCCCTTCAAGATCGGCGACCCCACGACGCAGGCCCCGGCCGGCTCCGGTCTGTCGGCCGGGTTCGCGGACGCCGTGGTCGCGGCCACGGGCATGCTCGCGACGACGGAGTTGGTCCAGTACATCTCCAACACGTCGCGATTCCGCGACGCGAACGGACGCGTCAACCTCTCGCACGGCGGGACGCTCACCACGGTGACCGTCGCGATCATCGGCCCGCTCGCGTAGCGCGCGGACCTTCGTCTCAGATACCCAAGGAGCACTAGGATGCCGGGTAAGGCCAAGAAGCACACGCTAGGCAGCAAGTTCAAGGGGCAAGCCGAGGGCCACGACCTCGAATGTCCGTCGGGGGAGACGTGCCGCGTTCGCCGGCCGGGAGTCCAGGGCCTGATCGCGATGGGGCTCCTCGACGATATGGACCAACTGACCGCTCTCGTCCAGATCGAGCACTTCAACCGGGTGGACGGGAAGATCTCCGACCCGCAGGCGGCCAAGGATGCGCTCGCCGCGTTCGCCGAGAACTCAGACAAGGTCAAGGCCGGTCTGGACATGGTCGCGAAGCTCGTGGTGGGCTGCGTGATCGAGCCGATCCTCACGCTGGTTCCGAAGGATGCGGCGGGCGCCGACATCCCCATGGAACTCCGGAACGTCCTTCCCGCCTGGACCGAAGACACGGTCTACGTCGACCAGGTAGATATGGAGGACCAGGTTTTCATCATGCAGTACGTGATGGGCGGAGTCGCCGACCTGACCCCGTTTCGTGCGGAACTCGCAGAAAATATGGGGCGTGTGGTCGACGTGCAAGACGCTCCGATGCCTGCCAAGCGCGCTCCTCGGAGTCGAGGAGCAGCCAGCGGCGTACTACCTGAATCGAGCGGTGACGACGTTCGGGGAGCGACTGGACGCGGAACTGCAAAACGTCGAGCACCAACAGGGCGGGCGTAAGCAGTCGGCCGGCCAGATCCGGATGCGCAAGCAGATGATTCTGAACAAGTGGCTCGGGATCTCTGGGTTCGCGAAGCCACCCAAGGACGCGATAAAGAAGGGATAGGGCAGTGTCTTCTGACTATAACCTCGGTACCGCCAAGGGTGTCATCGCCCTCACGTATGACGACACTGGGGTTAAGTCGGCGACCAAGAGCCTAGATGGGCTCGACGCTCAGTCCAAGAAGACGAAGGATGGCCTCAACAAGGTCGCCACCGGGGCAGGGGCTGCAGCCGCGATCCTCGGTGGCGGCCTCGCTCTCGCAGCCAACAAGGCCATCGACTTCCAGAAGCAGGTCAGCGCCATCGGCGCAGTCTCCGGTGCGACCACGGAGCAGATCGAGAAGCTACGGGCGAAGGCCCTCCAGCTAGGCGCCGATACTGCGTTCTCCGCCTCCGAGGCCGCGAACGCGATGGAGGAGCTTGCGAAGGCAGGCGTGCCGCTGGAGGACATCCTCAACGGCGCGGCCGACGCGACCGTGGCGCTGGCGGCAGCGGGCGGGATCTCCCTGCCCGAGGCGGCCACGATCGCCGCCAACGCGATGAACGTGTTCAACCTCTCGGCGCGCGACCTCGGGCACGTCGCCGACCTCATCGCCGGTGCGGCCAACGCGTCCGCGATCGACGTCTCCGAGTTCGGCTTCTCGCTGCAGCAAGCGGGCGCAGTCGCGAACCTGGTGGGCGTTTCGTTCGACGACCTCTCGACCGCGATCGCCCTCATGGGTAACGCGGGCATCAAGGGATCGGACGCCGGTACCTCCCTCAAGACCGCGCTCGCGAACCTCCAGCCTGTCACCAAGAAGGAGATCAACCTCTTCAAGGAGCTAGGCCTCATCACGGCCGACGGCTCCAACAAGTTCTTTGACCAGACGGGCAAGCTCAAGTCCCTCGCCCAGGTCTCCCAGATCCTCCAGGACGCGCTGAAGGGGCAGACGGCGGAGCAGAAGGCGATGAACCTTCAGCTCCTCTTCGGCTCCGACGCGATCCGGGCCGCCGCGATCCTAAGCGACGCGGGGGCCGAGGGATTCAACAAGTTGGCCGACTCGATCGGGAAGGTGAAGGCGGCCGACGTCGCGAAGGCTCGCCTAGACAACGTCGCCGGCTCGATCGAGCAACTGAAGGGCTCCGCCGAGACGGCGGCCATCACGATCGGCTCGACGCTCCTCCCGGTAATCCGCAAGATCACTGACACTATCACGAAGCTCACCAACGCCTTCTCGGGTCTGTCGCCCGGCTTCCAGAAGGTTCTCGCTGGCGTCCTCGTCGTGGTGGCCGGCTTCCTCGTCCTCATCGCTCTCGTTGCCAAGGTCGGCGCAGTCTTCATCGGGTTTGGCGCGATCGCCTCGGCGGGCGCCCTCCCCATCATCGGCATCGTTCTCGCGATCATCGCGGCGCTCGCCCTCCTCGTCATCGGCATCAAGTACGCGTACGAGCATTCCCAGAAGTTCCGGGACGTCGTGGCCACTGCGTTCGAGGCAGTCCGCAAGGTCATCGGCCGGGTGGTCGACGGGTTCAAGGCGTTCCAGGAGTTCTTCAACCAGAAGATCATCCCCATCATCAAGGTCGCCGCGAACATCCTGACGACGCTATTCAAGCCGGCCCTTCAGGCGGTGCAGGAGTTCCTCAAAGACCACATCATCCCGAACCTGAAGAAGCTCCAGGAAGTCTTCATCAAGATCCTGCCGGCTCTGAAGATCCTCGGTATCGTGCTCGCCGTCGTGATCATCGCTCCCCTGGTTATCCTCCTCGCCGTTCTCGCCCTCGTCATCATCATCGTCTTGAAGCTCGCCGGCATCATCATCGACGTCGTGGTGTGGGCAGTCTCCAAGCTAGTCGACGCGATCGTTTGGCTGATCTCGCACCTCGACGATGCATGGCACTGGCTACAGAACTTCGCCAAGGGCGTTTCCGACGCGTACGACTCGATGGTCAACTCCCTCGCCGATGCCTTCACGGCAGTCGGGAACTGGTTCGTTTGGCTCTGGGGCAAGATCACCGAGATCTGGAACGCGATCATCTCCTTCATCTCGGGAGTCGTGGACAAGATCGTCGCCGCGTTCTGGCGGATCGTGGATGGCGTCGTCGGCCTCGTCCTCGGGATCAAGCAGAAGCTGGACGAGGCGATCTCCTTCGTCAAGTCGATCCCGGGCCGCATTGGCGAGATCCTGGGTGGCCTCGGCTCCTACCTCTACAACTCCGGGAAGGCTCTGATCCAGGGCTTCATCGACGGCATGCTGGCGATGGTGGGGAGGGCGAAGGACGCAGGCTCCAAGCTCCTCGGAGAGGTCCGGAAGCTGTGGCCGTTCTCGCCGGCCAAGGAGGGTCCGTTCTCGGGACGTGGCTGGACCAAGTACTCGGGTATGGCCCTCGTCGAGGACTTCTCGGCCGGGATCACGGTGTCCGGCGACGACGCGGTCAGCGCGGCTGCGGCGATGATGCAGCGGCTCGCCGATACGCTGCCGGGCGGGAACGCCCCAGCGGTCAACGCGGCGGTATCGGGGACGGCGCTCGCGACGACTACGGCGGCCGCCAACACGACTACGAACAACGCGGGCGCCATGTCCTCCGTCATCATCAACGACCTCAACTTGAAGGGCGTCTGGGACTTCACCGATCCGGGGGCGGCCCGTAAGGTAGTGGCTGACCTGCACACTGCCCTGGACGACTACGCGAGGAGCTACAGATGAGCTGGGGGTTTATCAAGTTCGGCCGGCTCGACCTCCGGGAGCAGGCTCGCGTCCAGTCGGTCGTGA
>Ga0193754_1000013_pt1 | contig 31524 bp, 54 predicted proteins | sample H1a1metaG_FD_143052 | JGI IMG/M metagenome (GOLD analysis project Ga0193754, IMG submission 143052) | Soil microbial communities from a riparian zone of the East river system, Colorado, United States - H1a1 | ecosystem: Environmental > Terrestrial > Soil > Riparian zone | place: USA: East River... | reverse complement strand
ACACAGTAGTGATAACCTCCCACCCCACCCCTTGGGCCGGACCGGCCAACCAGCCAACCTGCAATAAACGGCCAGCCGACCTACCCACGCCACACCTCACCCTTCCCCCGGCCGGCCAACCGACCGCCCTCCCCTCCCGAAAAAAGCCCGGCCGAGCTTTCAACTCGACCGGGCTAGTGTTCGGCACTAACCGCGTTGTACGGGCGTGCGTCGTGGCGGGGTGCGTCGTGGCGGGCGGGCGGACGGGCGCCGCTAATACCGCGTAACTTTCCCGCCACCCAGCGCCGCAACTACCGCATCAATCACCGCACGCTCAGTTTCGGCAGTAACGCTCAGGGTTGTAACATCTCCGCTGAGCGTTTCTTGTGACATTGAACCATACCACTGCCCCTTTTCGTTGCTCTTGATCTCGACTTTCTTTTCGAGCATCGATTCATCGTCGACAGTTTCACAGAGTAGAGCCGCACCAGCGCACGGACCGTTAGTCACTATCTGAGCATTGCAACCAACATAAAGCGTACCGTCCATCGATTGACGACGGAGCATGTTAAACTTACCCCGTTCGAGTAATTGATTCGCCTCTTCTAGCGTTACAATATCGGCGCGTTCAAAGATGAAAGCCGGCACGGGTTCGTTCACTAACTCTTGATTCCCTAACTGCATTGACTGAATCAAGGTCTCCGGATGCGTGCCCCATAACATGAGGCCCCGCACTCTCGTAGTGTTCATGTTTCTAAGCATGAACCGTATACTGTTGTCACCAAACGCCTTCCGTTCCATACCTTGCATCGACCAATTCCGATTCGTTTTCTTATGCGGCTCCATATCAACCACCCGTCGCTTTCTTCACTTAGTGTTCATCACTAACCAAACACACTGCGAGCGCCAATCGTCCGAAGTATGTACTAGCTAATATTGCGTCATTGTCTGATACGGCTTTCCAAACGATTCTACCGTCCTTAATCAGTCGTTCTACAGTAATCGTGCAGACAGCCTCACCCTTGGGGACTTTACAGAGAAGTATCTGCTTTTCCTTTTGGGTGAGACCTCTCATATCAACGTAACCTTTCCTGTTTTCTCGTCATAAGTAATCCCCCGGAAGTCTCTCTTTGCTTTGCTACTCGCTTCTTTGAGCGCCTCTAACCTAGAGAGCCCCTTGCGAATCTTAAACTGTTGGCGCCGCATCTTCTTACGAGTACGGCGTCGTTTCTTTTTTCTGACCATTAATGCCCGCCGGTTTTATGGGCCTTCCAGGCCATCCATCCATACACCGCCGCGATAATAACGTAAGGAATCATTTCTTTCCTTTCACAATGGTAACCGCCGCAAGAACGGCAATGCCTAGAATCGTGAATACAGCGAGACCCATAACAAACCCTTTACTTTTTCGTCAAGCGCTGAATGCCGTAGATCACTCCAAAGACACCCAGTACACCAATCACAATAATAACCTGTGCCACACTTATCCCTTTAACTTTGAACGACGAAAACCCGTGTACGTAAACCGGTGTCTTCCGCCAATTTTTTGGCGTACTTAACCGCTTCATAGTCCGTAGTTTTCGTCATAGCCGCTTTCCACTTTCCAGTGGATTCGTCCTGCCACTTGATCACGTACTTATTCGCCATTGGACACTAGTCCTTAGTGTTCATCACTAACTGTTAAGAGCGGCCTTGCAGAACGGTCGTTGCATAGATATCAAAGACGGGAGATCCAGTAATACCTACTGAAACGGTTGCTGCAACTGTGATCGGGGCCAGACCGTTACTGACGATAGCTCGAAGTGTCGCCGGTGTAAGTGTTAAAGATGTTAGTGAAATGCCGCCTAGCACAAATGTTGCAGCTCCTGAATTAGGGCCCGTCCACCCAAGTGTAAGCGTAACTTGTCCAGCTCCTGCAACTGTTCTGACCCGTAACTGATAGCTGACAGCATAGATACCCGCTTGATGTCCAGCGGGCGCAAGCGTGAATGTTTGCGGAAGCGTCGAACCGTCTAGCCCTACTGCTGATGGTACAGCAGGCGCGGCCACAATTGCAGCACCCGCTTGTGTGAACAACGCTTTGATCGCTGCAATGATATTGGTAAAGCTGGAATCTGCTTTCCAAAATTTACCCACAAGAATCTGACTGCAGATAGCCAGAACCAAGTCACCCTCTTGTTGAGTATATGCGTTGTTCGTAGGAATCGCCGCGTCAAGCTGCGTTGCAAAAGCAGTAGCAGCAGCAATAACATCACTGTACTGCGCAGCTGTTACAGACCGAATCGATCGGCCCGATTCGATTGCACTGACCATACCGGCAAGCGCACCGTTGTAGATGATTGCATTATTCGCCATGGACTGGGTCTCTTTTCAATTGGGGTTAGTGATGAACACTAACTGTTTTATGGGGTAACAGCCGGAACGCCAGACGGACCGACTTTATTAAAAATGAAATCTACTGCCCCGCCCGCCAGTATCCCCTTGAACGCAAGCCGAACTATACCGGGAACCGCCGTTGCATAGCAATTGACGTAAACGCCACCGTTTGCGCCCGCTGCAGCTAGATCGCTGATAGGAGCCGCAACGATTTGATCGTAAGTAACCACGTCTTCGAGCGCCGTTCCCACCAAGTCTACATCCAAATACGCTAATGTGTTTGCTACAGCGATAGCAGGCACAACAATGTTTTTCGTTACCTTACCGCCGGACGTAGGCTTTGGGATCACGCCCGTATATGCAACTACATTTCTGTTTGCGTCAGAATAGCTCTGTTCATCCATTCGGAAGAAACTTGCAGCCGGCCCCACAATGAGCATGGATTCAAATGTACAACCGATGAACGTTCCGACGTGACCGGCATTTGGCGTAATGGTGATATCATCGCCTAACGCCGAACCGTTTAGCATACGGCAATTGGTACAATTTAGAGAGCCGATAGAAGTAATCTGTAATCCACCGAGCGAGTATCCTGTCGCATACATCTGAACGTCAGGCGCAGTAATCTGTCGTATTTCATTAGTTTGTGGATTTGAGCCGTAAGCAAATAGATTCGTTCCTGGCGTCGTCATCTCGATAGCGCGAACGCAGGTCTCGACAAGATAAATATCCGCGCTACTGGCCATCGCGGTGCTAATTACGCCGACCTGCCACCAGACCATGAGAGAATCAGAGATAACAAGGTCTGGACCGCTCCAAAGAATATTGTTGATTGAGTTTGACTCGGCGCCCATACCAATGAACGTAAGGACTTTACCAACGATGTTGACTTGAGCAGGGAAGTAATTGACTGGCGCCAGATAGATGGTATCCCCTGTCGCAGCCGCATCTACAGCTGCTTGGATAGTCAACCAAGGCGCCGAAAAACTTCCGTCAGGAGTCGCCGCAAGAGAGGCCGGATTGACGTACCAAACATGGGGAAATGGTGCAAGTGAGCCGGGGATCGGAGCCGGATCGATGTCTCCATTTGTTTCTGTCCAAAGAGCCTTGATAGACTTTGCGACATTTTGCATGCCAAAAGCTGTTAGGCCTCGCAAATAACGGCCAGACACAACTTGTTGACAGATAGCCGCCATCAAATCAGCCTCAGCTTGATTCACGTCCATTGGCGCTATCTCAGTGTCTACTGCCGTAGCGAATATAACACAGTCAGCTACCAAGTCGGTATAGTCTCCGCCGAATTGTTTAGTGAGCCACCTTTGACAACTGCCGCCAATAGCACCTGCCAAAGCGGCATTGTAGATTGCTGTATTATTGAAAACCATGGACGTTTACCTTTTACCCTTAGTGATGAACACTAACCCTTAGTGATGAACACTAATCCCTAGGCTAGTTTTTGACCAGACTTCGCTTGTGCAATGGTCAGGTTAGGATGATAGTCAAAATGTTCTTTATCTCCGAATCGTAGCCCGTGCTCTAGCTTCAGCTTAGCGCCTATGGTTCCTAGTTTAGCCCAAACTGCATCTTTTTCAGACGGCCACGTTGGCTTACCGTCAACCAATATCGCAGCATCAAATGCCAATCCGTAATTATGCCAACTTGTACCAGGCGGCGCATTAGTAACAATGTCTCCCGGAGTCGTCCTACCCTGATCGTATATTCTTTGCTGCTCTGCGTTGTTTCTCGTTCCACTGGTTAGAATAACATCAATCCCAGCGCGGTAGGCATTGATAACGAATTGACGGGCTAATGGCTGAACCTTAGCGTTCAACGTAATAATATATTTCTCAGACGCAGCCAACCCGGGCGGCGTGCCGCGCCTACCGCTAAAAAAGAAAGCTAAAATCGTTAGAACCCCTACCCCAATTCCAACATGTTCTGCCTTTACTTTGGGCCAGTGCTTAGTGTTCATCACTAACCCTTAGACTTGCGTCACGATAAACGTCTGGTCTCCGCCGGTACAAGGCCCGTGAAACTTGAATGTAATAACGTTGGTTGCAGTCATTCGCACACCAGCTATGAATCCACCCCCTGTGATTCCTGCCGTTGGTTCGGTGGCATAGACTTGTCTATCTACAACCAATCCCTCTAGTACGGTGCCAGTAAAGTTTGCCGTAGCGGTTCCAATCGCATTGGCCGCCATCACCGGAACCGTGACTACAACGCTAACCCGTGGAGCCTTTACAGATTGAACAAGTCCGCCAGTAGGCGCTACCCATCCCGCACTGTAAGAATCAAACTCCACCAATGAACCAGGCGGTCCTATAAGTTCGTTGTAATCGCTATTGAGAATACGACTACCCGTAGCGTCAGTAATAGTAATTCCTGCACATGTAACGCCGTTCAATTGTAATTCACCGCCGTTTAACGGCCCGTCGATTCTACAACGATTTGCCGTTAACGTACCTACAGCGGTAATCCCCTCCCCTCCACAATCATATGCATAGACAGCATCGCCGCCTGTGACGGATCCAATGGTCGGCATATTACTTATAGTCAAAAGAGAATCGCTAACAACGCTATTCGGCCCATCGATGCCAGGTATCAACCCGTCGATAAAGTGCGCGCTTGCCGGTAGCAATCCAACAAGACTGATTACTTTTCCAACAATGGCCACATCTTCGGCCGAGTAATCGCCTGGAGCGATTAAAAGCGTTGACCCAGAAACTGCAGCATCCACAGCAGCTTGAATGGTCGGATATGGCGCGGATATACTTCCATCCGGCGTTCCCGTTGCACCTTCATCTACATAAGAAACGAACGTAAGAGGCGTGATAGATGCCGGAATATCTGCAGGGTCGAGAGAGGCCTTTGTTTGCGTCCATAGCGCCTTGATAGCCTGCGCAATATTGACAGTACCCAGAGAAGTCAAAGAGCGTGGGTATCTTCCCGCCATCACCTGAGAGCAGATTGATTCCATCAAGTCTGCATCTGCTTGACTGACTGTAGTTGTAGCTATCTCGTAGTCTACTGCCGTAGCAAAGATAACCATATCTGCTACTAGATCAGTGTACTGGCCGGCTATTTTTCTTGTCAACCATCGCTGACAACTTCCGCCAGTAGCGCCAGCAAGCGCTGCATTGTAGATCGCTGTGTTATTGAAAACCATGGACGTTACTACCTTTCAAAAAACAGTTAGTGATGAACACTAACCCCTACCCTTAGTGATGAACACTAACCCCTAATTGCTAATCGTTTGCTTGAGCGCGTCAAACGCCGGCAAAGGCGCGCTTTCTGGAACGGTTATAGCAACCGGCGGTTTAGGCACGGGTTCAATAACCGTCGGCTTTACTTTCTTCGTGATCTCTTTCTGCCGGCGCTCCAAACGTTCGGAAAGCTCTTGAACCCATGTTTGCAATTCAACTTGCCGTTTATTGCAAACTTCAATCTGCGCGGCATTTTTCTCACTCGCCTCTTTCAGCGTATTGTAAGAAACGCGCGCGGTTTCTGAACTTGCTTGATAGGTTTGGAGCGCCGAGACTAGACCTACCATAATTGCAAGCACGGTTCCTGCCAATGTTCCTGCCGGCCCGCTTGCAGCAGACTTTAACTGGTCAATCTTTGAGGTACGTACTTGAACAATGGTAGGCTCATTCATACGTTAAACGCCCCCGGACCGTCTTCTAGTCCATGACTTCCTAGCGTGGTGTCAGGCGGCCCGAGCGGAGCTGTCAAAGACGGCGGCGGTTCGCCTAGACTCCCATCATCAGGCTCGACGCCGCTTTGCACGACAACTTTGGGCGCGTCTTCCAACTTGGGCGGCATCTTGCCAGCAGCCCGCCGTTGTTCAATCGCAAAACGTTCGGCTTGTTCGCGAGTCATTCCTACGCGAACGATTCGCTTGATCTTGACCGGTTTTTCTTCTTCCTGCTCTGCCGCTGGAATGACATTCGACTCAGTATCGACAACGAATCCTTGCGCAACGGCGAATCTAGTATCTTGCGCATGTGCTACGACATCAATCTGTTTATTCAGATTGCGTACTTCTGCCGCTGCTTTCTCTAGGTGCGTTCGCAATGCGCCCAAGTTATCAGACATGAGACGAAACGTTACCCCTCCGTCTTTTGTTTGGTTGATACTGATTCCGGGAATAGCCCGAAACGTATATGTGACTCTCTTCGAATTTGCCATAATCCTAAACTTATCTACCCTTAGTGATGAACACTAACCCTTAGTGATGAACACTAACCCTTAGTGATGAACACTAACCCTTAGTGTTTCATCACTTTACTCGTTTCGAGTCGATTCTTATCGCCACCCCTAAGCCGCTTTAGTAGCAGCCGGAGCCGGAACCAATACGTCCGGCGTCTTTTTGATAACGTGCAGAAACTCACCGACACGGCGCGGTATCGATTTGGGTTTCTTGATCATAACCCTGACCTGTACGACAGGCCGAACCGCAACCATCGGCTTTGGTACAACTTTCGGTGCAACCTTTGGCGCGTTTTTAGCCGCAAGCGCTTTTGCCTTATCCGCCTGAATCTTCTGCAATGCGAGCGCTTGTGCGTGAGTCTTCGGCACAACCTTTTGATATCGCATCACACGTACGGGTCGAGGAGTCGGAATAGCTTTCTTTCCCGGAAGCACGCCTTTCTGCCTTCTAATTTGCGCTACCGTAGCTAGCACAGCCACACCACGCCGCGCGCCTGGATCGCCTAGCGCAGCCAAGGCTTTCGTATTGCTGACCATTTGGGCAGATACTTTCTTCTTGGTTCCACCGAGCAACTTATCAGCGGCGCCCATGGCAGCTAGCGCGCTGCCGCCTACTAGCGGCCCAACTCCAGGAACTACGAACGATGCAATAGCGCCAACTTTGACCGCTGTTTTAGCGACTTTGCCAACGGTCTTGATAGCCTTGGCCCCTACTTTGCGCACAGCGCGATCTGCCTTACGTCCGATGATATGACGCAAGAACGAACCAAATTCAGAGTCTTCGGAGAAACCGCAATCTTCTTCTCCAAACTCTGGATCGATACCTCCGTATTGTTGATGCAGCTTGACCAGCGAATCCTGTGCATCATACGTCACGCGCGGATCAATATTGACGCCCATCTGCCTCGCCTGTTCAACTAGCGATGGCGGGATACTCAGCTCTAGCATGATTCTTTTCCTTTGCCCTTAGTGTTCATCACTAACTGTTCACGTCAGCCACGCCGCGCCCCGAGTGTAGCCATTCAGGGCGCGGCATGGATAGGTCATCACACCTTGGAGATAGGTGCGGTAGTAGCAATCTTGTTGGGCCCAACGGCACGCGCAAAGTATTTATCTTTACGCAGGGCGTTCTGGACCTTCCATACGTCAACCCCGCTTTTGATGGTCAAAAGTTTGACCTTGGCGCGAGCTTTCGCTTTCGTGCCGGCTTTCTTGGGGAATCCCTTTCGTAGTTTGCGTCCAGACGCCTTCCTACGTGCTTTCTTTTTGCGTGCCATAAGATTGCTTAACCTTTCCTTCGTTTGGTAATCTTTTCGACGGTTTCCAACGTATCCTTGATGCGCTTTTTTGCTGCTTTTTCTGCGTTCCCCCAGCTACCCTCTCGCAAATGTTCTAGTTTATCGAGATGCTCTTTGAGCATCGCGACTGTGTGTTTGAGAGACTTTGCTCGGGTAACCATCTTAACTACGGCGCTTCTTACGCGGGCGGCCGCAACCAGACTTGATCGGATTCTTTCCGCCGTGGAAGTCTTTGAGCAATGCGGCGGCTGCGTGAAGCTTGGCCCGCTTGGTTCCGGTAGCGGCACGTAGCGCCTGGCCGCCGCCTTTCCGTGTCCGCCTTTTCTTGCCTACTCGATGAGCCTTCTTCCGTCGCGCCGCTTTCTTTTTTGCCATGGGCTGTTTCTCCTTTTAGTGGTTAGTGTTCATCACTAACAGTCGAGGCTTAGTGTTCATCACTAAGCGGTGATTCGATTGTCTGCCTTTACCGAAGAGACGATCTCGCCCTTCTCGTCCACTTCCCATCCAATGGCGAGACCAACTTCGAGAATACGCACCTTTTGTCTGTCAGGCTCTGCAAAACAAAACTGCGCTTTTGCATCTGCAACCGATGTTGCGTGTGCATAGTGCATCTCTCCTCGATACTTGTCCGCATAGAGGTGACGAGCCACCGCAATCGCATAGAGGCGTTTTCCCTCGCGCTCCATGGCAACTTTGTCGAGCTTACGTTTGCGCTTGCGACTACTACAATCAAGCGCGTGTGCGTTCCGGTGCTCAAGAAGAACAACTTGTTTACAGTGGTTACAGCGGACAATGCCTTCAGTGCCTCCCGTGTATATCATTGCAGCTCATTTTCCGGAGATGAGATTTGAGCAATCTCCGCATTAGATTCGGCAAGCTCACGGCGCCTCTTGAGACTGGCGGCCATCCGTTGTGCTAATGGGCCCCATATCTCTGGTTTGATAATACCGCTGCCGCCCAGCTTCATAATATCATCTTCGGAGAGCGAATCGACAATGGTATCAATCAATGAGCTATCCGCTGTGGCTTGCGGAAATACTTCTCGATTCAAAACACTGTTCACCAATGCTGGACCGAAAGAAAGCCATTTTTTACGTTCTTCTGTCGAGCGTTGAAACTCCAGCCGTTTCATCTTTCGTTCGTCTGCAACATCTTGCCGCTCAAACGCAATCTCACGAACAATAGCTGTAGCTTCCATAACATCGTTCGAAAGCTTTTCGTTTTGCGCCGTGAGACGGTCAATCATTCTCGAACTAGCCTCGACCATAGAAGCCGAATGCCGTAAAGCCAACTGCATCAAGGCTTCATTGTGCCGCATCGATTGCTGCACAATACCTTGAGGCGTTGGACCTTCCGTCATTAATTGAGCTTGATCGGCAGATTGCTCCCCATGAACGGTAAAGGGGCGGCGCGCTTGACATTCATTGCGCCCACCGTAGAACGCTAGCAAATTGAAAGTTTGCATTCCAGCAATGTCAGAGCAATGGTCCTCTGCTTTTTTGCGGAATATTAACGCTAATTCCTTGGGGTCCCATGGCTTGGACCCCAATTTTTGAACGTGTACCTCTACCTCTTTACCAGCTATATGAACCAATGCAAACGCTGTGCATTTTCCATCTTTTGTTTCGTCGAGTAGTGCCTCGCGAATCCACTGGTCGAGTGTTTGCTTTGCCATGAATTCTAGCCCTTAGTGATGAACACTAACTACCAGGAGTAATGGGCCTTTTCTGCGCCACGTTTCCCAATAGCTTCTTTGACACGCTCGGTTGTTTGCGTTTTGGTTTCGAAGTTATGTCGAGCGCGAATCTGGCCCACAACTTCTCCATCTACAGTCACATCATACAACGGTGGACCGCTACCGTAGTAACGCCCACCGGAATCATAACCGCCGCTATCGAGGCGGCGACGAGCAAGAGAGAGTTTCATTTCCTGCCCTTGAGAATCAGCGCCCCGAATGCTAGGACGCCTATGATTGCTACGGGGATAAGAATTGCCATGGACGTTCGTTCCTTTTTACTTGGGGTTAGTGTTCATCACTAACTGTCAGTGTTTCTTGCTCGGCCCTGTCAGTTTGCTGATCCCAATGATGGCCAGCAATCCCGAACCCGCCCCTGTAACAATTCGCAGCCAAAGCGGAGTAGCTTCCACCTTTTTGACGAACTGGTCTTTCGCTTCTGTGAAACTTTTCGGAAGCTCAAAGAATGGAGATGCTACAACGGCGGCAACGATTCCAGCCTTTGGCGGAACGGTTGCGGATGTAGCAGGCTTTGGCGGCTTTGGCGGCTTCGGCCTTGGCGGCTTTACTGCCGCGGCCGCAATTGCCTGTGCCGCAGACGCGACAGCCTGTGGGATGGCCGGAGATGTAGCAGCAATAACTTCAGCAGCTTGTTGCGCGCCTGGAGGCATATACGGTATATACGGAGCAGCCGCGGCGGCCGCTGCTTGAATGGCCGGCGAGACAGCCGCCATAGGCCCCGTGTAAGCCGCCGCCTGAATAGCGTCATATTTTGCCCATGACTTTGGGCCGACAACGCCGTCGATGTCTTTACCAGTGAAACCGACTTTCTTTTGCCAGGCCTTTGTCTTGTCATGGGTCCCGGCCCCAAAGTCATAAACGACAACGTTCCCAGCCGGAGTCAACCCCATGAATACGCGCCAATTGTATATGGCGGTTCCAAGTTCGGTTCCCTTGTTCCCTTTCATTCCTTGACGCAATGTCGGATGTGCCATGGCTTTTCTGCTTCTCCTTTTTAAGGGTTAGTGATGAACACTAACTGTTATGGTAAATACTTGGTGAATTTTCCGTACGGCGTGAGCGCAAGAATCTTTTTAGCAAAGACTCCAGTTGCAATCAATCCAACGCCAATGAGGCCGCCAACTTTCCAACTGGTCGGGATCCACGGTTTCTCTTCTTCGAGATAACTTCCCTCTGTACCAGCGCGCCGGGTTTCTCCACGCATCTCTTCGCTAGTAACACCGGATGCTTGTTGCGCTTTGATAGTTGCAGCAGCCGCGGCTGATGTAGTATTGGCTACATTGAACCTGTTGCGAAGATTGCGCGCATCGTCATATTCTTGCTGAGTGTACCACGTTAAACTGCGTTCAGTTTCTTTCCAAAACTTCATCCATTCCTGCTTGACGTTTTCGGCTGCAGGAGTTTGGACCTTGGCAGTTTCCATAAAGAACTTGTTGATGGCCTCCATGTCAGCGCCTAACATTGCGGGCATATTCGTTTTCCTTTCAGGGGTTAGTGTTCATCACTAAGCCCGCTTATCCTTAGCAACCTTGACAGCATATAACGCAGCCGCAGAGACGACCACACCAGCGAACACTTGCGTCCAGAACCCTACAATAATGGTAATACGCGGGTATGCCTGCGCACCATTCCAGATAGAGTTAATCGTACGGGTAATATCTTTTCGAGTGATATACCCCTTTCCCTCTTTATCAAATCCCTTATTCTGAGGGTATACGACTGCAGGCAAAACATAATCGTCTGCCTTGTTCATGGCAGCAGGATAAAACACCTTGAGGTAAACATCATTTAGGCTCTTGTAGGTCCCTCCCTTAAAGTAGGGAATAACCATCTTTTTCAATTGTTCGGTAAACGACATCTTACTAGCCATCAAAGCGGCTAATTTCTTATCCGATACCTTGAGAATAGCGGCGGCCGTAGCCGGCATAAATTGAATTAGACCGACTGCCCCAGAGCCGGCTTTATTTAATACAGATGGACTGAACGTTCCGCCCGTTTCAAAGCTAATCACCGTTGCCAGCCAATCTACCGGGATCCCGATAGCTTTAGCGGCCGCGTACAGAGAAGATAGCTGCGCTTTAGACAGCTTCTCAATTCCCGGTACTTTTGCAACGGTGTTCGCTTTATACTCGGTCATTTATCTGCCCTTAGTGATGAACACTAACCTTCAACGCCCCACGTTGCTGCTACTTGAATAGATTGCGCCGTGTTATTATCGACATTGATCTTAGAAGCACCAGCAGATATGGGCCACCATTTGAATCCAACGCCAGATAGATCGCCGGCCTTTTGACCCTGGCCAAAAGGGGCTTCCTGAACAAATTTAACATTTTCAGGCAAGATAGGCACGAATCCGCCTGTTGTCACAGAGAAGAAAACGCTATTCACACCAGCGTTTACTGGTATTAAAAAGTCAACATCGGTGCCAGCGTTTATATTTACAAGGACGCCATTGCCCCGTACAAAATCTCTTGCCATTTCCAACGTTGGCGGCTGGGAAGTAGAGCCACGAATACCAGGACTCAAAAGTACCCCAACATTGTAAGACGTTCTAGCTACAGCAGATGAGCCGCTCCAATCGAATACTTTTGCTGTAACACCTTCTCCCGATCCAGAGATAGAAGTACCGTTCAGTACGCTAATCAAGCGTCTAACAGAGTTCCCTGATACGCTCCAGATGATTTCTGCGAGCGTGCGAACGGTCTGCGTAGGATTCGGCTTTTGCAAAGCATTCGTAGAAAACTGAAGTGTATAGGTGTTGGGGCGAGTAAAGTTAACGGCTAGATTAACTGCCTCCAATGAGTTTTCTGTCTCCACATCAATCGCGGCTGGATTCGGTACGCCTACCAACAATTTCCCCGAAGCGCTCCAGCCTTTGAGAAAAGATTCTTGCTGGCGAGGCCGATCGCGCCTTTCATAAATATCGCCCTCGCTGCCGTCACTGTCATGCTGCCTACCCATGTTATTCTCCGTGCTCCCAACCAGTAGACTGGCAGTAGGTGGACAATGGAGTGTTTGGATTCCAGAGTCTTTTGAGTTTCATTGCCTTACAGACGATGGCGCCCATACGGGAGCCTTTAACCTTAGTGCTCGTCACTAAGGGTCCGTTTTTCACAATAGGTCCGCGGTGAACAACTGCCATGACAGCTTGCCACATGCTAAGATGCGGCGAAGCTTTCACGAATGTTTCTACAAATTTATCCACGGGCGCTCGCCAGATAGCAGACAATGCACTTCTGGCCCTAGTGTTCATCACTAAGGGCTCGGCGCCAATGAGCGATTGCGGATTCTTTTTGAGATAATCCTTGATGATGCCTCGACTGATAACAGCGCTCGCATCTCCTTTTGCTGCTCGGTCGCGCACTTCCGCAAGAATGCCCATAGCAACCTGATCGCCTGCTCGCGCTCGTTCCACAACTCCACGGACGACGGTCCTCAAACTTGGCGCTGCATTGGGTGCGGTCATGTTTGAATATCCTCAATTTTATCCGGCAAACCCGCCGCAACTTCTCTCAGGCGAGCGGCGGCGCCTGTACATCCCTCTCCGTCGTAGGCGTCTGCCATACGAAGAACAGCAATCTTATCTTTGCTTGCCAAGGCTTTGCGGAATGCTTCGCTTCTCGCCTTCTTAGTCTCATCCGGTAACCGTCGCAATGCTGCGCGTTTGCGCAACAATTTCGCCTCATCCTTGAGCCCTTGAGACTCAAACGCAGTAGCTAGACCGTCTAGCTTCTTTGGCTCCTTTACGGCTCCAGACAATGCGTTATGATATGCGGCTTTCCGTTCTGGCGTCAAAACGCCATAATTCTTTGGTTTGCGCAAAGCAGCGCCAAAGGCCAAGGCCGCGACGGCTACCGGTATGATGACTCCAAACATTGCTTCTCCTAGGTGTTAGTGTTCATCACTAACTATCAGGTCGTAGCAGCGCGCTTGGACTTCTTGAAAAGGACGATAACGCCGTCCATTGTATCTGCTGGGTCTAGCGCTCCTGCCGTAAAGTTCGTAACCCCAATGACAACGGCATCATTGCCCGTGCCACGCACGTATGGAAAATTGAAGCCGACGATCGGAACCGCGGACGGAACAAAAAAACCAACATCGTTTAATGCCGCTCCATTCATGACAGCAGCAACTTCGATAGTGGTACTCGCCGCGACGCTCGGAATGACGATGTTTGTCACGGTCGCTTGAATCGGGGCCTGTCCAGAGTAGTATGAATCAGTCATGCACTTTCCTTCTCTCTTTTTTTGGGGGTTAGTGATGAACACTAACTGTTGTCAATACGAATTAGGTCCGTAGAACTCCTGAATTTCAGCTTCAGGCATTCCCAATACTTTGCTGGGGTCATGGAACGAGCCATCAGGCATCTGCACCAAGATATGATAATCCTTGATACCGTTCGGACGCTTCAGCCATCGAAACACCGGCTGACAGATTACTTTCTTCTGTTCAGCGATTGCGATGTATGCACCTGTGAGGCTTTTACAGTCACCGTACGTACGGCCGTATAGGGCCGGAATCGGTTCCCACCAGACTGTTCTATCATAGCGCACGCCGCTGCTATATAAAGCAGGGACGGCGCGCGCATGATATGCTGACTCCACCAAGTAGTGCCGATTCATGACAACGAGCGTATCAATCATGGTTCGCAACGTCAGCGCATCGAGCACCAGGTCGGAATCAGGGTGAAAGACATGTGGCAAGTTGTACGTTATCAGCATAGATTCACACAGAATGAGTACCGGCGGACGTACTCTTTATCTCGCGCCTAGTGCGTTCCTACCTTACAGTTAGTGATGAGCACTAACTCCCGTTACTACGCAACGATTTCGGCCCAACCCTTGAAGGACATGCAGAAGAACGAGTCTGCATCTTCCACGTAGGCGGGCGGAATGAAACCGAAGTACGAGCCGGCAATGGTAGCGCGGTTCTGCGGCGAGAGGGTGGGCAGATCGAGCATCGTGCCAACGGCGTTTGCAGCGTAGTCGTTCGCATCTTCGAAGCCCTGGCCAACCGTGACAACCACGTTTGCAACCTGGATGAGCGACAAGAAAACGAAGTTCGGGCCGGGAACGTTGCTGGTCACGCGCTGCGGACGCATATCCACGGACGGATTGCCGTTCATGGAAATGTTTGCGACAGCGCCAATCACGATGGCCTGCGATAGGCCAAAGGAATAGCGCTCCACCTTGATGCGCGATCCCTTGTTGGGTTCGAGCAAGCTTGCGCGCTTGGCGGTGTGCTTGTTGCTGGCAACAATCCTCTTGTGCATCGCAACGAGTTGCTGAGGCGACGGATTCGCGCCAAAGTCCGCACCAACATCGGAATCATCTCCGAAGTCTGCGCCATAGTCGCTGGATGCGAAGTCCGCACCCACCGGGCTAAAATCGCTGACACCGAAGTCGGCGCCAAAGTCCGCTTCCACATCGTTGCCGGGATTCCACTGTTCACCACGAGAATCATAGCGGTTTTGACCGCTGCGATCGGGGTGGTGTTCAGAACCAAAATCCGAACCATGGGCGGCAACGGCGCCGAGCATGATTGCTGCAGCGGGGTCTCTCAGTGCGAGTTGACGAGCGTTGGGTCGCATATTTTTCTAGCTCCTTGTTTGCTTGTGTTACCGACAGTTAGTGTTCATCACTAACTGATGGACTTTAGGGGTTAGTGCTCATCACTAACCCCAAGGGTTTACATCGTTTTGGCAACGCGAAGAATCGGATCTTCGGCGCCAATATCGGAAGGGCTTTCACCAGCAATCTTCGCCCCCGGCGTAAGATGGGAGGGAATGGCTTTACCCTTGGCCAATTTCTTTTCCGTCAAAAGGTTCATGGTCGCACGAAACGACCAAACGCCTAAACAAGTAGAGCCGACGTTCCGCGCATCCGGCGCAACTTCTGACTCAGCGCCGATAGCGCTACCGATGGTTAGCAACGCGCCTAGCGCACCGTCTACTGGAAAGCCGGGAGCATCTAGCCCGCCCTTGACTTCCGCATGAATGAAGCCGAGAGCAGCGCCCGAAAGCAAGCCTTCCGAACCTTGGCGAAACGCGCTCAGTCCGCCGTGGACATGTTTGCTCGCGCGGCTGAACGACGGGACGATTGCCGAACCCGTCGCTTTTTCGAACAACTTTCGCAAAGCGCTTTTTTCTTGAGTTGGAAGGTTGCTCGAAAGAACGGAGTCATACAGCATAATCTCGCCGGGTCGCATAGTAGGTTTCACCTTTCTTGACGGGAATTAAAAGTATAGCATAACTGTAATCGAAGTCAATAAGATTCGGCTTTTACTACTGTTATCTAAGCGGATACCTACATGTATACGGATGTAGGCAATGTAGGTATAGGTAAGTTAGTGATGAACACTAAGGGCAGGGGTTAGTGATGAACACTAAGTGCAGGGGTTAGTGATGAACACTAACTACCTAACTATCTGTAAATGAATCTTTTTATCCACCATCTCTTTCTTTAGCATCTCGAGCTTCATATCTGCTCTACCTTGTTCAATTCCCATTCGGTATGCGTCCCTTTGTGCCCACCACGCGAATATAAGCACTGCGATTATAAACATTAAGCTACATCCTCCATATCTTCCTCATCCTCATCCTCATCCTCCTCATCTTTAGGGTTAGTGATGAGCACTAACCCCCGTTTTGTCATTCCAAATTCAGTGGATACGAAAGCCATTCCGTTACGATTCTTTTGCGTTTCGAGAATGCGTACGGCTTCGCCATCCTCGCCAATGCGATCGGTATCAGGAAAGAATGTAAGCGTTGCATCCACTTCATGTTGCAATGACATGAGACCCGCTAACGCCATATCTTTTGTAACGTGCTGACTCAACAGGGCCGGAGCATGTTGCATGGTAGCAAACTCCTTTACTACCTTACATACTTCAATCGCGCCCTCGTCTGTCTCTGCAAGCGCTTTAATAGAATCGAGAATCAGTAGACCAAACTTGTATCGAGTCAAAACCGCTGCAAGATTCCCAGACCCTTTTCTCAAGTCGATAAAACGGAGTAGGCGATTCGAAGCTATTTTCATGCGCTCGGCGCGAGCTTTAATCTGCGGAAGCTGTTCTTCTGCAGATAGATACAGAACAGGTAATCCGTAGTTGACGATAACGCCGTTGGCTATCTGTAAAAAAAGGGTACTTTTACCAGCGCCAGGACTTCCGCCAATGATATTTGTAGAACCGCGCACAATCCCAGGCATGCCCGTATCATCATCTGTGTCTACCCTTCCAAAACAAATATCCCATGGACCGGTCGTCATTCTATCGACGTTCGATGAAATGATATCTTCTAACAAGACAGATCCGTCGTCTTCTTCTTCTGGAGTTGTATCCCATTGCCACATGCCGCATACCGTGCAGCAGTGTTTACCGTCTTTGATTAGATTTTCACACTTCTTACATTTGTGCGCGATAGCAGCCATAATTTAACCCTTAGTGATGAACACTAACCCCTGCGTTTAATGAGCGGTTTTACCCATATCCAATAAGGGCTAGCCCGTATTTGTTTCACCATCTTTTTCTGTGCATCATCATAACTGTCACCGTATGTCGTTAAAAGTAATCCATATGCGCGTGTGGATATATGTATAGTAGGTTTCTCATCACTGAGAATCATAACTTCAACAACTTGTGCAGACGGAGTATCGATGACAGCAAACAGATATGCTTTATGCAAATACATTTTAACCCTTAGTGATGAACACTAACCCTTAACTACATGACCCGCATCCAACGATTACCATTATGCACGGTCATACATGATGCACATTCCTCTGTAACTTTCACGCCATGGGCGCATTTCTTGATAGGCCGGCAGTAACTGCAGATACGATGGGAAGAAATGCCTTCCACCTCCTGCGGTAACCGACATTTTTGACACGTAAAGATAATTACGCTCTTTTTTGGTTTATGAATTGTACCCTCTAGCAGTGTCGTTTTTCATATCTTTTCTCTTGACAACCGGCCGGCCGTATGGTATAATGGGCAGTTGGTTTTGACAAACGCGGATAGCGTAGTAGATCCAACAAAGCGGGGGTTAGTGATGGGCACTAACTCCTTTGGAAAGCGTGGGTTAGTGTTGAACACTAACCCCTAAAAGACAAGGTCGGTTGTATTCATGGTTGCAGATAAACATTCAAAGGTGGACGGAGACAAGGTCCTGGCGGATCGCGCGGCTGCTGACAATACAGCTACAACGGCGACAACCGGTATCGCGGAATTGGATGATAACCCGGCATATCAGAGTGATATGGCCGCGTTGTTGTCTGACTTGGCAGTGCCAAAGGGCTATGTCGAGACAGATATCGGTTTTCCGCCATATTGGAAAGCTGACATTGCCAGAGGGTTTCGCGGTATCATTTTGATGCGCGATGAACGCGATTCCAACTTCGTTCGTTATCATGTCGAAAACACCGGTCCGAAGCCTCTGGAATGCCAGAAAGGACCGGTCGATGATGGCGTTGTCGCTGATGTGAAAACGGGCCAAATCTTTACGATTAGCGCGTTTGGCGGCCTGCCGTTGGATCGTTTCTTTGGCCTCGAAGTTGTGGTAATATGCACAGGCTCTCGTAAGCTCGCCGGTAACGAGAAGTCTAAATTCGTTCCGCGTGACTTGTGGGAGTGGAAAGTTTTGGTCGCAAAGGACGTGGAGGAACTTTTGCGTTCGAAGCGATCGGAAGATATGGCCCATCTTCGTCAGATCCAGTCCGAAGCGAAGCGCAAAGCGTTGGCCGAAATCGCTACTATCAACGCAAAGCGCAAGGAGATGACGGCAGGAAACGCCGGCGCCATCAATACGACGGGCGTGTCTGCGTAGAGGGTTCAAGTCGTTAGTGTTCATCACTAGCCCCTAGAATCGCCCCAATAGCGGGGGCCGCCAAACTTACGTCTGGCGGCCCCCTGGGGTTGTTTCATGGCTACTGAAACATAATGACTATACCACAAAAGAAAAGGAAAGTCAAGCAAAAAAAGCGTTCGCAGCGCAAAAAGTTACAGGTGTCGCAAAAGGCCACACTTCAAAAGAAGAAGGCTAAAAAACGACCCTTAGTGATGAGCACTAAGCGCAAGGCAAAGAAGAAAAAAGCTCCTACCGCGAAACAGCAATTAGCCACACTAAAACGGCAGTTGGCCGCGGCAAAGAGAAAACTAAAGGCGGCCCATATACGGTCGTCTGCTGAAGCGGGCGCTATCCTTAGTCCACGCTCAGAAGCAGCGCGCAAGGGCTGGACAACTCGTCGTCATAATATTGCACTCAAACAAGCGAAAAAGATTGATAGTGCAATTGGTATTGTATCAGCAGGAGATCTAAAAGACCCAGAAGTTATCAAGCGATATGAGCATCTCAAACAGCCGCATGTTGCCAAGCAGATACAGAATCGTCTGCTTGAAAAGATGCCAGAGTTTTTCATACGCGGCGCAGATTACTTCGAGCGCCCTGAGCCTAATATTATGCTTCGGTTGATTATCGCAGAGCAAGAAGGCGATTTTGACGAAGTAGCTAAAGAAATGGCTGAAGAGTACGGCTACGACGATAACGAGATATATTCGCTTTGGCACGGTTACAGCCTGGACGACGGCGCGTAAAGGCTTAGTGACCATCACTAAGAGCAGGGACCGCATGAAGTTAAACGCATACATGCAGGGACGTGAGTCAGTCGTCACGGGTATAGTCACAGCAGACATCAGCGAACACCCGACAGAAGTGTATATGGAGTGCAATGCAGACGCGATTCTGCAGATGAGTAGTAAGGAAAGTCCAAAGCTCATTAAAAATCGATTCGATATCACCGTCGGCCAAGCGTTGATGTCGTATTATCGTTTCGTAAATCAGGCAGCGCGTCTAGGGGCTAGTGATGAGCACTAACCCCCCGTCTCCATACGTGCGCGGGTCCATACTTGACCGCCTCTCTAAGCTAACAGTACGAGAGAGTAAGAAGTATCAAGAATTACGTGAACAGGGCATGACCATAAAGGAAGCCTTGAATACGATTAAACCCTTAGTGTTCATCACTAAGGCTCAACTTACCCTGGATCCAAATAGGGAAGACAAGGAATAGAGAAAGAAAATCATGGCTGCTAAGAGTATTGAACAAAAGTTGATTGACGGGGAATATCCATCGCCGCAAGCGGCGCGCTTATCTATTGCGCGCTCACGGATGCATGGAAAGACAAAAAAGCGTTTGCTAAAAATTGTAGACAATTGGAAAGAAATGTTAGATAAAGAGGCGAACGCAATCGCTGATTCGGTTGACGCTGCTGTCAATCATGCTGTCAATCAAATGGATACGAGTAATCATCTGCCAGGCATACCCACGCCCGCTTCATTTTATGGAGCAGGATCGGACGCTAATCGAATGTTACGCGACGCTGGCCTAGGTACTGTAGTAAAATTGCCGCTATCTAGCGCTTACGGAAAACATGGCCCGTCGCATGTGAGCACGTCCGCGCTCGACCGTTCGGCAATGCTACTGCTCGTTTTCGCGGTACACAATAAAATGTCAATGTTGGAGGCGTTCGGTATGCTGAAACAGCGTATCGACGGTATCGGTGTTGACGGGAGTTAGTGATGAACACTAACCCCTAAAACTCTGGCGCAATCCGGCCCAGTGAAACGAGGTTATCTTACCTTAATCCAAGCTAGGAGGCCTATGTAAACCAATTACTATACACGTACCACGATCCCGGGACCCGCAGAAGTGCCGTAGTCCTAAATGCGTTGCGGGCCCGGGGTCAACTTTAGCGGTTAGTGATGAACACTAAGGGTTTAAATTTCATGGCTGACGAAAACTGTATTTGTAGTCGATGCGGGGAGGCTGTCGGTCCAAGCGGGCCCCGTTACTTTCACAGGCGCCGCGTTTGTGTTTTCTGCTTTGAGATATTGTTAGCGCAGGTCGACAATGAGGAGCCGCCTAGCTATCAAAAGGTATTGAGAAGATATGAGTGATGAGGATGAACGTTGGAATCGATTCTGGCAAAAACTTCGCGAAAACGCGAAAGAGCCAAAGTATGACTATCTTTACAAGTGCCTACGGTGTGGTAAAGAAACGTGGTACGTTATCGAGCTTCCAGCTCATATGCTCAGGCATGAAGGGGCGAGTTTGCTCCCTTACGATTACCGGCGTTTTTACTGTAACGGCAATCTATCTTTCAAAGAAAAACGGCTAAGGGTTAGTGATGAACACTAAGCGTCACACTAAGGGAAATTAATCATGGCTAAGAAACAATACAACGTATGTGTCCCGCGCGAATACAAGAATCGCGCTGGTGACACCAAAACCCATTTCTGGCAAGTCGGGAAAATGTTCCCGATGAACGAGAGAGATGGGTTCAATATTCAACTCTACACGCGCGTGTTGCCCACGGATAAGCTCGTTATCTTTCTGGACGAAACGCAGTATAACGCGCCGTCTGCGCCGCCTGGCCAGGATATTCCAGAAGACGACATTCCTTTTTAACAACAGTTAGTGCTCATCACTAAGGTCTAGGAGAAACTATCATGCAGTGGATTATTCAAACATACTTGCCGAGCGACGAGAGCGCAGATACAGACGGTTGGGTAAATGGGCGAAAGGCCTATCCCGTCGAGGAGACATGTCAAGAAGAAGTCAACCGGCTGAATCTTCTAGGCGAAAAGTCACATCGCGTCTGGCCTGTGGACGTGCCGCAATGGCTTCAAGTTCCAGGCGCGAAGTTTCGTGCAGTTGTGATTATCAAGGATGATAGTGAGCCTGACTATCCAGAGCGATATCAACTCTGTGCGCTAGAGCAAATCGATTCGCCGCCGATACTATGTCAAGGGGATATCATCGTGCCGCTCGGCGGTATGTTTACCGTTGATGGGTTCGACTTTACCGAATTTTTGGGCGCGGGAATCGATTTTGAGTTGTACGAAGATGGCGGGTTTTATGTGGAAGAGATAGAACCCATCTATGCCGATGAAACCGAGCCAGAAACTGGGCTAGAAATGGCAATGCCATTGATTCATCGAACCATTTCTAATGAGGATATGGCTCAAGCGCTACAAGATATCGGCGGAAGCGAGGGTCCCTATGTTATGGTGGATAACTTTGAAGTGGAACAGCCGCTCGACGAGATTGTAATGGAATCGCCAGATCTGTTTCCTGGATTGACTTCCAATCTGGAGAAAGAACAAAAAGATCGAGAATCCGACTTTCCAATTACCGCAACTCACACCCGAGTTGAAATGACGGAACCGGAAGACGTTAGTGATGAACACTAAGTGATGCTACTCGTTTCGAGTCGCTTCTTAGCGCCACACTAACTGATCACGGAATACGCTCGCCACGGCGTGTTCGGAACGTCGTGGCGTGGCACCTCGCAATGAGTGACGAACACTAAACAGGACCATGGCTACTACGTATGAGTAAGATTGAGTTTGAGGCTGACCAGTTTGAGCGTTTGATGGATGTTTTGAAGGGGATTAAACTATCTCTGGAAAAAGAGACGGCGGCGATAGAGCAAATGGTGGAGACTTTGAATGAGTTTTTAGATGATGATGAGGAGGAGGGTTAGTGATGAACACTAAGCGCAAGACAAAGCGAGTATTATATAAAGGAAAACTTGCAAAGCAAGGTACTTGCGTTTGCGGCGGAATCCTCATTATCACAGATCCTGATCATGAAGGAACCTTTGAATCTCATCACGAGGCCCCTATGTGCGCAGAGTATAAAGCACGATGCGCTAAGGCTGAGTCGCTGGGAGTAGGTTGGGCAGAGATTGGGAAAGATATAGTGGCTAGTGATGAACACTAGCCTGGAGGTTTCATGTTTTTAGTAATTGGCATCCTACTACTTTTAACCGTCGCTGCTGGTTGTGTGGTATCTATAGTGCCTACCGAAAGTGTTGTGGATTTTACGACAGACGATCCGGAAATGGAAAAGGCTATCTTAGAAGCCGCACAGGAATGGACCGATCAAGGCGTCGTTGTGGCGGCTAGGGTAACAGTGAATGTGAATCCTAAAGGCCTGCCTATTCGATTTTTGACTTCTGAGGAAATGATTAAGAAATGTGGAGCCGTGAAACGTGGCGAGAGAACCGTTGCGCCTGACGGATGCGCGCACGGTAATTCTTCTGGAAAAACAGACGGGCTTTACATCAAGCAAGGGTTAGAGCCGGGAAGGGTTAGGATTACTTTGCTTCATGAATTGATGCATATTATCGGCCCTATCAATGGCCACTTGCCGGATGGGGTTATAGGCATCATGAGCAAAAGGGCTACATCTAGCGTCATTACACAAGCAGACTTGGATTTTGTTGGGGCTAGCACTGAAGTTGTTTAGGGTGGCGATAAGAATCGACTCGAAACGAGTGAAGTGATGAACACTAAGGGGGTAATTGTCAACGGCGTTGACGTTATTAAAGACTCAAGGCGATGTACATGCCGCGCAGCAGTCTTAGTCTGTAGAGGCGTTGTGCCTTGTTGTCGAGACTGTAAATGTGCGATACTTATCAAGCTTAATAGGGGTACTTGGTGGCGATGGAAACGAAAAAGTAAGGGTTAGTGATGAACACTAAGGTACAGGATATTCGTACATACAAGCTCAATCCTGGCGCAATCACTGTGCTGGGAATACCCATTGGATCGCAAGCGCTTTGCGTCATGGTGTGCCGCGAAGATGATGAGGATGCTTCAGAGATTGGCATTAGTTTTCTTTGCGATCCAAATGCGCCCGGCAGTATGCGAACGTTCGCGGCATATAAAGGAAACTTGCGTGGAGTGCGTGTGAGTTTTGATCTGTATGTGGGAAGCTTGGCTTTAGATGGGCAGGCGTATCATGTTTTTGAGACGGTGCTAGGAGGTTAGTGATGAACACTAAGGACGAAAAGGAATTGCCTTTGGTATTACCTAAGAAATACGGTCACGGGTTTTCAAACTGTCAAAACTGCGGTCTGTATCGGCCAACAGAAAAGGGTCTCTGCGGAGAATGTGTTAAAAGTGTAGTCATGACTATGCCGCCTGATTTTGAATATGATAACAATCCCGAGCGGTGCAATTACACACTCGCAGATGAGGATGATTTCAATCGGCAATGCCATTTGGAATTTGGGCATAACGGTAATCATGAAACCGTGCCTATTACACGCTGTGACTTCGCGGATTTTGCTGATCGGATGCCGCATGTGCAATGCTGTTTGCAGATGGGGCATCGAGGCGAACATAAGCAACCGGCGCTGACAAGGTGCATCGTACTGAATTGCGCGAACACGGATGACTTAGGCGCATTCGTGGGAGACATCTGCGATCCGTGTTATGTATTCATTACGAAAGGCGAGGGTAGGCATAGTCAGGCTTACCGAAATGCATTGAACCTAGGTGCAGCGGGACCGAGTCCAGAGACATTATCTCGCCTTTGGCGCGCTGTGAATAATATCATGATAGACCATCGGTCGTCTAGGAGTTAGTGATGAGCACTAAGGACATAGCGCGCGATCAACGCATTACAGTATACGGCCGTGATTGGGCGCATATCTTTCTAGGTCTGTCTGGATGGCCTGGAGGAAAGGCCGTGTATGCAATGGCGACTGTTGGCATACAAGACTCATGGAATGATATTTGGGCATCTGCGCTCTTAAACGGTTTGAGTGCGATTCTATTCGCGATGTCAGCGCAGGCAAAGCATCGGCTGTATCGAAATGTCGATGTGACTCTGAAAGAAAGGGTTAGTGATGAACACTAAGGATATAAAGCTAGAGGTAATGAAGCGAAGAATGATTAAACCAGTTCAACTGTATGCGATTGCGTTTCACTGTAACGCTGGAACCAAGGAAGTCAGTACAGTATCGCCTGAGATATTCCGGCCTAGTAAGATTCTCACGAATATTTCTGGTCCTGGACTCGCGTGGATTAACGGTATCTACCTAGGATCGGACCCTGATAATCAGATCATAGGAGGCCCTAAGATTGATACTTGGATTTTTTCTCAAAAATGGCTTGAGCTAGAAAAGGCATTATTCCTTAAAGAGCATGAGATAGAGCATCTCTCTTTAAACGAATTGCAAAGGTATTTAGATGTAAACGGGCTCAGCTTGCCAGACGTGCCAAAATTGGAGCTGCCAACTGTGGCGAGAGGCGAAATGATTCGTATTACAGGAGACTTTCCAGTACCGTTTCAGATGAGCTTTTTAGGGTACGTTTAGTGATGAACACTAAGCGTTTACCTTGGATGGGCCTAGCAAAACTTGTGGAGGAATCTGCAGAGGTGATTCAGGTTTGCGCTAAATTGAATGCGTGTCCTGATGGTATTTACTTTGATGGAAAGGACTTAATCGCCTGGCTCGAAAACGAGTTAGCCGATTTGTCGGCTATCATGCAATTCGTTGAATATCATAACGAAATCAACGTGGACAGCAAGAGAGTGGAGACAAAATATAAGTTGTTTTGCGAATGGTATGGAACGCGATTGAATGAGAGTTTGAGAGGAGATGAGACAGAGACGGATAGGGCGGCGGATACTGAGCCGGCGATGGCGATGCCGAAGGGTATTGTATACGGTTCATGCACTGAAGTATGTAAAGATGAATACCATAGCGATCATTGTAAGCGTAGAAGGAATAACGGTTAGTGATGAACACTAGGATTGTCCATGTTCGTGTGACGCTTAAAATGCCGACAGTTCAAACACAGCGTAGTTCTGCAAAAGAAAATGAATCAGTAACAACCAATTGGACTATCAAGGCTCCGACCAGAGAATTCAAAGGGAATATCCGATGGAATATATCGGAGAAAGGGCATCTAACTATCAATCGCTTGGAAGGTGTACAGCCAGATACACGCATCAAAGCATTTATTACTTTTGCTCATGGACAATGGACTTCAGTGGAAGAGGTTAGTGATGAACACTAAGAACGAAAAATCATTGGATAAATGCAGCTTACATCCACACCTTAATTGTCCGATAGATTGCGCTACAGGGGTAGTGTTCATCACTAAGGGCAGGAGACTAGAATGGGAAGGCGGTTTCATACAGGTCTGTCCGGACAAAGATGGTTTGCCTATGCTTCATGTTGAAATAACTAATCCGCCATATAGCGGATATATGAGTCACAAAACGTTGTTTAGAATCATGACGGATATTGCGATGAGCAAACTGCTAGAGAAAAAGGTTAGTGATGAACACTAAGGACGAAAAATCATTGGCTCAACAAGCCAAAGAAGAGTTGGCCGTTGGAATTGATGTTGCAGTAGCATCCATGCTCGGCTTTGGAAAACGTGCCATTCTTGACCGACTAAAGCGTAAAGGGGTTACGCAAGAACGAATCGACAAAATAACAGAGGTAGCAGATGAAATTGTTGAACAGATATTTGATGGAGTTGAAAAAGATGTCTGAGCCGTATCGCGTCAAGAGTAACGGACTTATCTACAAATGGATGTGGTTGGAACCACACAATAAGATTCATTTTCCAGTCAATGTATTTGTGCGTACTGAAGCAAATGGATGGCACGGCTGGAGACGTAATGTCTCCATGTCTGCGTTTCCTGAAACCATTTGGCTGAAGGGGTTGTGGGTAGAATGTGAGCAGCCGCCGGGAATGGAAAATTGCAGACGATGCAATGCACCGGTAGATGCGCGGGATTTGGCTGACCGTACGTGCCGACCTTGTTTGAAGGAAATTGTGCCAAGGGTTAGTGATGAACACTAACAATCGAGTGCAATATAAGATGGGCGGCAAGTGGTACATACTTGGCGATTATGTCTCCGAACAGCGCGCTTTAGATGTGGCTAAAGAATATGTTCGACAGAATCCGTATACACCCGTTCGAGTCGTTCAATCTGCTGCCGTATTCAAGAAAGTTAAAAGTAAGAAGGGTTAGTGATGAACACTAAGGTACATCTTTTTGGGTCGCGAGATAGAGATGAAATTGCTGTGGGCGAAGATGATTGCATTTTCTGTTGTGCAGCCGCTCATTACGATCGCAAGTATGATGCTTTCGAGGAGCCGGGCGATATGCTATTCATCTGCGATGATGAAAATAGCGAACATGTTCACGAGGTCATATACTTAGGAACGCGCCAAGGTCTTCCGGTGTATACGTGCCGTTGTGTTAAGGCGGAGTATGCAAGGCGATTAGCAGCGACGCTGCCTAACTGAAAGAATTTATGCCGGTTACCGAAGACGAAGAATTAAACCCAAAATTCGGGCCTTATGCAACATGCTGCACGTTTTGTGGAACGTACGGAGATGAAAGTACGCAAGATCCTGTAAGCGGAGATGGACAAATGTGTTTTGCATGTGCAGACCGTTATCAACTAGGTAATTAGGGGTTAGTGATGAACACTAACTCTAAGCTCGCTGACATCGCCTGGGATTATGTCGTCAAACACGCTGAGATTGAAGGGCTAGCCAAGAAACTTCCAGGCGGAAAAGTAAGCTGGACTACCGCTAGAACGGATGCTGTTGTCATTCAATGGTTACAGAATCCGCAATATCCAGAGTGGGGCTATGTATCTTTAGGTAGTAGCCTAGCTTGGGAAGAAGGGCATCAGGCGACGTTGGTGTATTTGAATAAAGAGATCAATCATCCAAAAAAATTATTTCCGCCGCCAAGTTGGGATCATTGGAAAGCGTTTGGTATGAAACCCACACTAAAAAGAGGAAAGGTAATCGAGCGATATCATGAGCTGTCTAAGACATGGGAGATTGATGTGGCGTACGGTAGAATATTAGGGGAGCTTTGGGCAAAAGGAGTCTATAAATAAAGGTTAGTGCTCATCACTAAGGGTTGTAAAATGGCTGGGCGGAGACCGGAACACGCTTTTTTAGGGGAAGTCGGCGGAGCTTGTTATCGATGCTTATTAGAGGAGAAGAATCATAGACCGAAGCGAAAACGAGAAGACGATCGTGATAGAAAAGGCCGAAAGCAAGTCCGCGAAAAACGAAAGCAAAAAGTAGTTTTCTTCGGAGTTGACGGGGAAGGGCAGGGGCGGCAAGATCATAAATATGTACTGTTAGCGGTTAGCAATGCGGACGGCTCTGAGCGGTATCATATTGAAAACCGAAACGGATTGTCGACAATTGAATGCCTCGACTTTTTACGAAACCTTCCGCCGTACGTTCGTCTTTTTTCCTACTCGTTTAACTACGATATCACCAAGATATTAGAACAAGTTTGGGATAAGGAATTGTATGACCTAGCGCGTCCAGAAAATCGGCAACGACACGGAAAAGATTGGTTCAAAGGACCGCGTTCCGTGCCTTGGGGAAAATGGCAATTGAACATGCAGGCGACAAAGTTTTACTTTCGTCGCAATGAGGATACACGCAACACAATTATCTGGGATATCTGGAAGTTTTACCAGTCAAAGTTTACGTCCGCTTGTTCTGATTGGGGAGTAGGGACTAAAGAAGAAATTAAGCAAATGCAATATATGAAGGACCACCGGCACGAGTTTGATAAAATGCCGAAAGAACAAGTCCTAGAATATTGCTATAAAGAAACGCAGTTCATGGCGCAATTAGCTGAAAAGTTAGTAGATGCGCATAATGCTTGCGGACTTCAGCTCAAGTCATTCTTTGGAGCGGGAAGCACAGCGTCAGCGATTCTCAAAAAGTTAGATATTCCAAAGTATATCGCTGCGCCTCCAAAAGAAATGGAGATACCGGTTGCCATGGGATTCTTTGGCGGCCGTTTTGATAATGCGTTCATCGGTCGAGTAGCGGGGCCGGTTTACAGTTATGATATATCATCCGCTTACCCGTATCAGACCTGTCAGCTTCCCTGCTTAGTGCATGGTACATGGGAGCTAACGCAGGATCGCGAAAGGATTCTGACGGCAACTACTGCGCTCGTGCGTTACGAGAATCGGTTAGTGATGAGCACTAACTCCCATAAAACAAAGCATTGGGGGCCGTTTCCGTTTCGAATGAAAGACGGGAGCATTTGCTATCCAGCTGAAAGTAACGGCTGGACGTGGAGAGACGAATTTCTGGAAGGCGAGCGACTATTCGAGGGGGTCAAGTTTCAAGAGTCTTGGGTTTATAATACCAAGTGCGATTGTAGGCCTTTTAAAGACATTCCGCAGTTTTATATTGAGCGCTGTTTAATCGGTAAAGAAGGGCCGGGAATCGTTCTAAAGCTAGGAATCAATAGCGTTTACGGAAAGATTGCGCAGTCTATCGGTAAAGCGATCTATCGATCGTGGGTATGGGCAGGGATGATTACCAGTGGCTGCCGCGCTCAAGTCTTACGAGCGCTGGGCATGCATAAAGACTGGTCGAATCTTCTCATGATTGCGACCGACGGTATAGCGACCCGAGAAAAACTAGATCTAGATAAGCCTGTCGATACAGGCACCGCAAATGTTTGGGAGTGCGAAAAACACAAGAAAACCTGCTACGAATGCAAGGATCGAAAATATAAGCCGTTGGGTGGGTGGGAAGAAAAAGTTTTGGAACGTGGCATCTTCTTAGCTCGCCCTGGTGTTTACTTTCCGTTGAACCCATCGGAAGATGATATTAAAACCGTGCGCGGTCGTGGTGTAGGCCGTGGCGTCATTCTGCAAAACTGGAAAAAGATTATCAAAACGCTAGAAGATTGGAACGGCGTATTAACTCCCTCAAAAGATAAACGAGAGGGGGTCGATAACGATGGCTGGCCAGCCGTCAAAGTAAGCAACGTAGCGCGATTCTGCGGAATTAAAACTTCGATCAGCCGGCGATTATCCAAGGACATTCGAGACGGATTAACTTATCACCGCTCAGCAGGCGACCACCTTGATTCTACACAACCTGAACCACGCTATGGCCAGTGGATAGATCGTAACGTGATTATGTCCTTTAATCCAGCGCCCAAACGAGCAGGGTTAGAGAAAGACGGCTCGTTAACTTTGCACCGGTTCCCGGGCGAAAGCAGCGCGCCTTACCGTAAAGCGGTCCTTTCACCGGAGGCTAGGGCGCTGCTTTGGGGCGAGCTAGTAGCACAAGAGCAGCCGGACTACGACCCTGCAGACTACAGCGCGAACGACGAAACGGGCTAGAGGCTAGTGACCGACACTAAGGCTCAAAACGAAACAGTCCTGAAACAGTACGGAAGCTTCCAGCCGCACTGGAAACCGTTGCAAAACGCTACACTCCTAAAAAGGGGCGTTCTGCAACGGTACAGAAAAACGACTTGGCTGTGCCTCTTTGGGTCGAAAAAGCTTGGCAGGGGCGGAAAACCGTGCTAGTCTGTAAGGTGTCGGTTGGCAGAGACCAGCCGGCAAGCCCCTAGAAACACTAGGGGCCCGTTCTAGGGTAACCAGCGTTAAAACCTGCTACCTACCGGCCCGGAGTCACTAAGGACGACCGGTAGGCACTTAGAACGGTAAGCTAAGCTGAAGTAGGGTAACAACCTACAGGCAAGGCAACCTGTTACCAAAACGGTAGCAGGCTTTAACCGTGGGTTAGTGACGAACACTAGCCCCAAAGAGAAACAGGAAAAAGGTAGAATCATGGCACGAAACACAGTTACGAAAGCACGTACTCCTAGGGCCCCGCAAGCTTCGGCACAAGCGATTGTCGAGGCATCCGGGCCGGCCGTAGTGGGCAACCAACTAGGTAGCCTGCAGATTGTGAAACTGACACGCATCGATGCGGATTCGTTTCCCAATTGCCGAACGGGTGACTGGCACAACACAACCAGTAGCACGGTACAAGACTCGGGAACGAGCTTTCCAGAGTTGACGGAATCGATCGAAATCAAGGGGCAAATTGACCCCATTACGGTACGCCCCAAAGCGAATCCCAAAAAGGGCGGGCCGGACTTGGAGTGCATCAAGGGTTTTCGCCGCTTGCGAGCCGTCAAGATTCTTGGCGAAAAACGGGGCGATACGAATCCTGATGTGAAAGTCATTATCAAGGTCCTGAACGACCTAGAAGCGGCCGAAGAAAACACTTTCGAGAATACCGCTCGAGATAACCTGAAGCCTGCAGACTTGGCGTATGCGGCTCACAATCTGCTCATGCGTTACCGGGCGGCTGGTGTGACAATGAGCATCAATCAGATTGCCCAACGTATGGGCAAGAATCAGAGTTACATGAATCAACTGGTCAATATCGTGGACAAGGTTCCGGCGATTGCGACCCAATGGCGGGATGCTGCCGTTGACATTCCCGTCATGGTTATGGCACAAGTCGCCAAGAAAGCTCTGCCACCGGCCCCAGGCGAGGTAGTGGACGGGAACGCCCCTACCAAGGCATTCGAGCTTGCGAAGCAAGGCAAGCTCGACCCAAAGACTGGAAAGGAGAAGACGGAACGCGGCCCAACGCCGCCAGCCGCAACGGCTAAGGCTCTAGTGGAACGGAATGGCAACCTACTGGGCAGGCTGAAGGCGATGGGATTCGTCACTATCCGAAAGGATAAAGAGGCGGATATGTGGACTCCGGCACTGCTACTCGTCTTGGGGGTCAAGACTTCCGACCTGACGCTGGAGGATCAAGCCGCGACTGTGGCGGCCGGTAAGGACGCTTACGAGAAAGCGATCAAGGCGACTCAAGAGGCTCAGGCGAAGTCCAAGGTCAAGAGCACGGAAGACGACGAGTCGGAGGAAAGCTGACATGCTGAATCCGAAAGACGAGCGCACCCTAGCGCTACTGGTTGGCTGGGCAAGCGTGGCAATCCACGAACGGACCGACCCGAAAACGGGGCGTTACGTTCCGGTGCAAGAGCCTCGAAAGTGACGAAAAACTGAAACGGTTTTCGTTCTGCAGGAAGCTAGGAAACCATTATCCCTGCTTTTGCGCGCGGCCGACTTGCAACGGCTAGCGGCTGGTGAAGCGGTAGACGAACCTGCAGAAGTGTGGATCGAGACGCAACGGAAGACTACGACGATTGTGGGTGGCGGATTGTACGCCGAGTGATTACCTACACGGACACAGTCGAGGAGACTTCGTTTCTG
>Ga0193754_1000012_pt1 | contig 36641 bp, 23 predicted proteins | sample H1a1metaG_FD_143052 | JGI IMG/M metagenome (GOLD analysis project Ga0193754, IMG submission 143052) | Soil microbial communities from a riparian zone of the East river system, Colorado, United States - H1a1 | ecosystem: Environmental > Terrestrial > Soil > Riparian zone | place: USA: East River... | reverse complement strand
TCCATTTATAAGTGTAAAAGTATTAACAAATATTAATGATAATATAGTTATTATAATAAAAACCGAATTTACAACTATATAGTAATATTGAAATTTAACTCTAAACTGAATGATTTTACTTAATTTTGGAAATTTATGTTCTAATGAAAGTTTATCTATTAAATAATTTCCTGAAATAGCAAATAAAATACTTATAATACAAGTAATAATAAACACACAACTTGTAATATTTATAACTAAACAAATTTCCATAACAGATAAAGAAGCCAAATACTCTTTAAAATCTTTTATTATATTAAAAATAGGATTATCTCCTAAAAATTTATCTTTTTTATTATCTAAAATATCAACAATTTCTTGGGCTTTTGTATTAGCTTGATTAAATGTTTTATCAATTTGCTCTTTATATTTAGTATACAAACTAAGAGAAGAATCAGAATCTACACTAATATTACCTTCTTCAAATTTTTGAAAATACTTATTATGAATACTTTTCAAATTTGTTAAATAACTAGTTAATTCTGTAATTTTTTCGGTAAGTTGATTATTTGTGTCTTCATCTAAACTTTCAGAAATTTGTACTTTCAATTCTGAAATTTTATGTTGAACAGATTCAAATTGAGAATGAATCTCATTTTTAAATTCCAAAGTTTTTTGCGGAGTTTTAATTCGTTCAAACCAAGCACTATATGCTAAAACAGTTGCACCACCAGCAAAGTACTTCCAAGCTTGATTAAATACTTTATTCATTATTAATTTTATATTTTTCTGGAATACCACCAGTATGCTTAATCTTAAAGGGTTGATAATTTAAACTTAATAAAATAGTTTTATCTATTAATTTAAAATAATTGGGTAATATACCCACTTTTATTTTCTTCCTAATATTTAATTTTAAATGTTTTAGACGTTTTAGATATTTCTAAGTACTGTTATAAATAAAGAAATTTTAAAATTAATTTAAATATAAGAGGAAATAAGGGGGTTAATCATTTATTATTGATTTATCTTTATTAATTATTATAGATTTGCTATCAATTAACTTATCATTATCATAGATTAAATCTCTTTTATTTCCAGTAACTTTTAAAGTATAAATTTGTTCCTTTATACTAATATTCCCACTACTTATATCTTTATACCATTTCTCTTGTTTTGCTTTAAATTTCGAGTCTTTATTTAATAATTCTTTCAATTCATCAATTGTTATTTCATTTAATGATTTACTTGATAAACCTTTAATTTTCTTAATTACTTCTCCACTATCTGTAATTAAAGAGTAAACTTTTGGAGCTAAAAACACTGCATCATCACAAATACATTCTAATTTCATTAAACCTATTTCTTTTCCAATATATTTACTATTTAATGGTTTATCAATATAAACACTATCTCTATCACTATAATAAAGATTATAATCTTTATTATTTTTAAATTGACTTATATGTATTCTAGCATATCCTGTAATAGCAGCTGCTATGGCTATATTAATATTATGTGTTTCAGTTCCATTATCTAATAATGTATCTAATTCAATTTTAGGATTTTTACATTGCACTAATAAAATGTCATCTAGTTCAATAACATCTATAATTGAATTATCTTTATCTAACTTTTCAAATTTATCATAATCTTTTTTATTCATAATAGAGGATATTACAAAGTTATCATCCATTCCAAATCTACCATAAAGTGAATTCAATATAATTTTAGCAATATAGTTCATAGGGTCAGTTTTAGGATAATCTAATCTTATTTTATACAATTCAATAACAAAATTTATTAAATATATAATCAGATTCAAACGTATAACCCCATAATACTTCAAATTTATACCCAAATTTCATTGCGTTATACATTTCCTCGCTAAATACCATATCTTTCCAAGATCCTAATGGAGCTATAGTTCTTATTCCTTCACTAGTTTTAATGTGAGTCTGAATTATAGGATGTTTTAAATTATTAGGACTTGTTATATTACAATAGAAGAAACCAAATGCTTTCTTATCAAATTTAGTTATATCTCCCGAGAAATAAGTTGGTTTACCAATAGGTAATTTATTTTTACTCATTACAAATGGATATAAACTATTCACATCATAAGCATATATCTTATTATTATTAATTGGTCTTGGAATATACATATCACAAGCTCCACCAGTATACCCTTGTCTTATATCATTTGAAATATCTCCACTCAACATATGAATACTATCTTTTTTTAAATAATGATTCAGCACTAGGAAACACTCCTACGAGAACAATATCAATAAGAGGTAGAATAATATTAGGAATTAAAAAAGGATGGAATACACCTACATTACCTGAGAGTGTTTTAAATTTACAAAATAATCCACTTATTAGAATATTAAGATTTTTAGGAGGATCAAGTTTCTTATTGATCTTAAGTAAGAATTATTCAAATGATTATATTCTTTATATTTGTATGTTATTTGCTACTATATTTACTCTTTACCATATTATTATTTCTTTTTATAGAGTTAAACATATGCTTAAAATATTAAGATCAAATGAATTAGATATTAAAAACTCACCATTAGATAAATTAGCATCAATGGCTGCTAGAGCATTATTTTGTTTAAAAAATGCTTGTGATAGTGCTCAACCTGTAGGTTTAACATTAGGTTTACTTTTAGGAACAGATGAAATTCTTAAAGGTGCGAAAAGAGATCCTATTTTTACTCCTTTTTAGGTGGTATCTTAAATACTATATTACCTGAAGATTTATCTAAAGATAGTGTAAGGTTTATTAATAAAGATATAAGTGAATTAGAAAATAATCAAGAGGAAATAGCAGCTATTAAAGATTTAGAAGGTAGATTTCAAAAATTAGAATTAAAGGGAGATATTTCTAAAGAAGAGTTTAAATAATTTCAAAAAGGATTACATGAAAATCAAGATTTATTAATAAATCAAAATGAAAAAATCAAAAGTAAAATATTAATAGAGTTAGATAATTAAAAAAAAGGTAAGAAATAATTTATTATTACTACCCCCCCTTTATTTTATAATTGATTTTAGTTAAAATAAGTATAAATTTAACTAGACAATTAAAGGTATATCTTTACTTCAAGATTAAAAGTATCTTCTTCTTACAAAGTAAGTGATTATAGTTAAATGGTATAACATTGCTCAACCCTTTTGCTCCTAAGGAGAAGTTTTCATTACTTTATCTTTTTTTAATTAACAAAGGTAATAACAAAGGCTATGGAGAAAATGTAAAAGTAGATAATATATAAAAATTGCGATAAGCAAATAAAATACATTTTTTATTTATTTTAATAAAATAAATAAAAAATTAAAATTAGAGATGAATTTAATTTTGGTTCTGATTGAACGTTTTTCAGTAGTTTTAAGACATGCAAATCGTTATTCTAGAAATAAAAATAATTAATAAGTAAAGAATAAGGTGTAAAGGTGAGTAATGGTAAATAAGATCTCTTATAGACTTCTTAAATAGAGGATAGTTAATAAAAACTTTATTAACATAACTTAGCTTAGTTATAAATAAAGGAAATTTTCCGCTATAAGAATTGATTTACTTTGTTTAATGGTAGTTGGCAGGGTAAAAGCCTCCCAAGCCTACGATCAATAGCCAAATTTGAAAGAAGAGATGGCCACATTGGGGAAGAAACAGCCCCAAATCCCATAAGGGATCTGCAGTCAAGAATATTAGTCAATGCTCGCAAGAGTGAACTAGCTAACTGAAATCATAATTTCACTTAATCGTGCAATTATGATAAAGTAAGGGAAAAAAATGATAATACCTTATTATTAGTGTTGTCTAAATTACTGGTGCCAGAAGACTCGGTAACACCAGAAACGCGAACGTTAGTCGTCTTAAACAGGCGTAAAGGGTAAGTAGGCAGCTTTATAAAAGTTTATGTTAATTTAAGCTATAAATATTTTAAGTTAATCTTATTTATTTAGTTTTTAATGTAGATTGATTAAAAGCTAGAATCATATTGAAGATAAACCAAATAATACTTAAGTGTAGGGATAATATCCATAGATACTAAGTGGAATACTAATGGTGTAAACTTTTATCTACTAATGATTGACGCTGAGGAACGAAAGTGAGAACAGGGAATAGGATTAGATACCCAGTTACCTCTCACCGTCAACGATGAATGGTAGTTATTATTTTTCAATAAAAATTAGTAACGATGTTAACGCGATAACCATTCCGCCTTGAGAGTACGGTTGCAAAACTGAAACCAAAAAAATTAGTCGGTCTCGGAGCAAACGAAGTGAAGCATGTTATTTAATACGAAAGTACGCGTAAAATCTTACCAGTCCTTGTATAGCCAATTCCTCTTTTTTTGTTTAAGAATAAGTATTTTTGTAAATTTTTATTTATAAATTTATTTTTCTTTTTAAAGAAAAGACTGGATTGAGTGATAATTATATATAAAATATTTTTTTATATTAATTTATTCGTTTACAGGTGTTGCATGGCTGTCGTCAGTCCGTATTGTGAAAAGTGAGGTTAACTCCACTAACGGACGAAATCCCTGTAGTTAATTTATACTTAACTATTAATGATTTTTAAATATTTTCATTTGGGGCCAAGACAAGTCCTTATGGCCCTTATGGACTGGGCTATAGACGTGCCACAAGAACTTTTACAATTTGACGCAAAACTTAAATTTAGATTTTATTATTTAAATTTATAAGGTTTAGCTAATCAGTAAAGAAAGTTAATTGTATTAATCTTAAGACGGATTGTTGCCTGTAACTCGGCAACATGAAGAAGGAATTTCGAGTAATCGTTGATTAGCAACGCAACGGTGAACAATGAATCCGTGATGAACTAACTGTCTGTCGCTGGGGAGAAATTCAGCTTGGGGGAAAGCGCCGCGAAGTAGATTTTAAATAAGGTAAAACATTATAAATAATAATATATTGGTTTATTATTTGTATATCTCTTTTTATTTAAAAATTGATTTGATTATTCATTTTTTTGAATAGTTAGTGTAGTTATTCTTTAATTTATAATTTTATTATATTTTTTATTATGTATTTAACTGCTTTTTTTAGGTCTAATTAGTTTCGACTAACCCATCTGAGTAACATCTCAAAAGTCATAGCAAGGTAGCTGTACTGGAAAGTGCAGCTGGAAATTAATTTAAATTAACCCCCCTCCACCTCTCCTTTAAATTTTACCATTTTTATCTTTTTTAATATATTTGTTTATAGCAATTTTTAAAATAAAGGCGGTAAAAAAAGAGGTAAACGTAAGATTTATAAGAGAAACAAAAATAGGCAGAAGCAAGAAAGAAAAAAAAAACAAAGGTCAAAGTTGGAGAAATGGAAAATTACTTTTTAAAATTCAAATTAAAGGTGAATCGCTCAAGGCTAAAAGGTGATAGGTAACTGTGTAATTAAGTTCTCTTAATTCAATGGTTAGAATCACATTCTTCTAAAGTGTTTATTCTGGTTCGAATCCGGAAGAGAACTATAAACAATCCATTTACTAAATAGATATATAAAATTTTTAACTTTTGCCTGACTTATTACTTAATATAATAGCGGAGTTATATGTAGTAAAACAACCCTCCATAACTCCATAAAATGGCAAAATATAAGCAATGAAATGATAAAAACACATAATTAAAACTAAGTTTTCATAAAATATATTTTTTATATTAAATTATTCTCTTTTTCCTCTTCCCTTTACCCTTTTGAGAAAATTATGAAATATATTATATTAAAAAAAACTTTTATCACTTATGCTCCAACAAATATTATAAGTGATAAGAAAAATTTAATATATTAAATAAGGTTAACACCGAAATAAAAAAATTAAAAATGAATAATACAAATTTAATAAGAAGTAAATTTCAACATTTTCCTTTTCATTTAGTAGACCCATCACCTTGGCCTATTTTACTTAGTTTTTCTTTATTAAATTTAACAGTAGGTGCAGTAGCATATATGCATGGTTTTACTTATGGAGGTTACATATTAACATTAGGATTTATATTAACAACATATGGAATGATATTATGGTTTAGAGATGTAGTAATAGAAGCTTCATATTTAGGACATCACACTAAAGAAGTAAAAAATGGAATAATGATGGGAGTTATACTTTTTATTGTAAGTGAAATTTTTGCTTTCTTATCAGTTTTCTGGGCCTTCTTCCACTCTAGTTTATCTCCAGCAATTGAAATTGGAGGTTCTTGGCCACCTTTAGGTATTACACCTTTAGACCCTTTTGCTATTCCTTTACTTAATACTTTTTTATTATTAAGTAGTGGTGCCTTTATTACTTATGGACATCATGCTTTAATAGCAGGAAATAGAAAAGGTGCAATAGATGGAGTAATAATTACTATTATCTTAGCCGTGATATTTACAGCTTTACAATATTTTGAATATTCTGAAGCTGGATTTTCTATGGCTGATGGAGTATATGGTTCAGCTTTCTATGCTTCAACAGGGTTACATGGGTTCCACGTTATAATAGGAACTATCTTTATTGGAGTATCTTTAATAAGAATAATTAATTATCAATTAACTACAAAACACCACAATGGATTTGAATCATCAATTTTATATTGGCACTTTGTTGATGTTGTTTGGTTATTCTTATTTGTAGCTGTATATTTCTGGGGAAATACATAGTTATTATATTGCTTATTAAACTTGAATCTTATGCTTCGCTTTTGTTAAAAATAAAAATAAAACAAAAAGCAGAGGCAAGAGTAGGGAAAGGACTATATAGAAGTCCTATAAACCTATTAACCCCCTCCTCTAGGTTATCATTACCCCAACCAAAAACCTCTGCTCTTTTTATAAATTAAAAAGACACCTTGTTTTCTATTGCCTTTCCTACGTAGGAGTTACCCTAATATTTTTACCTTTGTATTTTTACTCCATTTTTATCGTATCTTCCCTCTGATTCTTATTTGCTTTTCTCTTGTCTTGATTTTATTTTTTTCGAGAAAAAGCAATAGGTAAATTCTACGCCTACGGAGACAAAGGATTTATCTCATATAAGGCATAAGTCAGAGTAGGAATTGACCTAATTTAATTAAAACTATTTTTATATTTAACAACAAGTTTTTCAAATAAAAATAGTCAATTTAAAGCGAGTATAGTTAAATGGTATAACTTCTACCTTCCAAGTAGAAATTATCAGTTCGATCCTGATTACTCGTATATTAATAATATTTTCCTCTACTCTTTATAAGAAACACATTTGTTATCACTCCAACCATATAGGCTCATAAGGAAATGAGACTTCCTTTTTAAAGAAAAAGCGAAAACTCCCTCTCCTCTCCTATGGGAGGAGAATCATTCAAAAAGTAATTAAATTAAGTATTTGCATAAATATTATCGGTTTATAATTCTTTCTTAAAATTTATTATAATATTAACAATTGCATTTGTTTCCTTTCCTTACTTAACAATGTTAGTAAGGAAAAATAAAAAATAAGAAAGTGTATTTATTACATAATAAATTATTAAGTTACATTTAATAATCTCATTTATATTATAGTTTTATTTATTATTTCTATTACCTTATCTAACTTATTATCTTATTTTCCTTTAATCCCTTAATATCTTTCCTATCTTTATTTTTACAAAGTTCAAAGACAAAGGATACTTCTCTTAAAAAAGTAAAATCCTCCTATGGATAGACTATTATGCAAAAGTAAATAAATTAAAAAGAAAGGTGCTATGTAATAAGTATTTATTAACTATAAAAGCTAATATTTTATACTTTAAGGTATAAAAGCAGAGGCAGAGATTTTTCTTTAACAGAAAATAACAAAAAACAACAAAATATGCCACAATTAATACCATTTTTCTTTTTAAATCAAATTGTTATAACTTTTGTTATATTATTTAGTGTAATATATATTTTTTCTAAATATGTTTTACCTTCTTCTTTATTAACACAAGTAATAAGAACTTACATTACTAAATTAAGTAATAAAAATGTTTAATAATACTATTTATCCCTAAAACTAATGGCTATCTAATGGAACCTTAATGGCTCCTTAATTTTGATTTTTAAATTACCCCCATTTGTATTTGTAAAAAAAAGCAAAGAAGAGGAGATGGAATAAAAGTAGTTAAAAATTTTAATTTTAAAATAAATATGAAAAGTAATGATAGGTAATTAAGGATTAAATTTAAAATATAAATTAAAGCGAGATGGTGTAATTGGTAACACAGCAGTCTCATGATCTGTTATTTAAGATTCAAATTCTTATCTCGCTAATTATTTTTCCTTATTTTAAATCCTTATGGATTCATCCTTCTTAGTTTTATTACTTCTCCTCATAAAACTCCCCATTTTAACCTCTTATAAAAAAAATGAATGGGAGGGACTCCATTGTTATATAGCTTTAATAGAAAACTCCGTACTTAGTACTCCGTAGAAGAATATAATTAAGTAAAAGAGGTCGGGCGCTCATATTAATAGGCAATACTTTAAATATTAGCTTTCTTAAGTAGAAAATTTATGAAATTTAACAAATTAAATCCGAATAATATCTCTTCATAGGACCGTAGGATCGTAGAAAATAAAAGTATTGTATTTAATTAAATTTAAAATATTTATATAAAAATAACTAACAATATAAGGTCTTTTCGTATAATGGTTAGTACAATTCCCCTTCAAGGAATAAATATCAGTTCAATTCTGATAAGGATCAATTAAATTAATTTAATTTTATATTTTACCACTGCTCTTTTTTGTTTTTATTAATCCTATTTAACCTCTTTCTTTAATCTTTAGAAAAAGTTTTTACTAACTTCGCTATTAACAAAAGAAAAAATAAAGTAACAAAACAGAGGATAGGGTGATCTTTCCCACCCCATAGGGTGTTCTGCTTTAAACTAAACTCTTTTTATTTTTCTTTTGCCTTTGTCTTTTAATTAAAGCAAAAGCAACCTTTTACCTTCATAAGGAGGACTGTAGGTCCGTTGGAATGATAAAAGAAAAGTGTCTTTAAAAAAGAGTTACCTACCCTTATGGGACGGAGGGCAGAGTAGGAAAGGAGAAAATAATACAAACAAATAAAAAGTTATAAGCTTCGGACTAAGTGATGATTTTCATATCAATATTAACATTAATAGTAGCTAAGGCTCTACCTGTTTTAAACACAAATATATCTTCAGTACATTTTTATAGAATCACTTCAATAGTATTTATAATAACTGGTTTTATTACAATAAATAGTTTATATTTAGAAACAATAGGAACAGGTATAGGTATTTATAGTGGTTTATTCCATGTAACACAAATTACTCAATTTATAGAAACATTTTTCTATTTAATCGTAGGTTTAGTCTTAATAGGTTGGCCTCAAATAATAACAAAAGTAAATAAAGTAAAATATTATTTAACAGATAAATATTCAACAGATTATTCATTAATAATTTTATTTAGTAGTTTAGGATCATCTTTATTAATAGCAAGTTATGATTTAATATCTTTATATTTAAGTATAGAATTACAATCTTTTGGTTTATATGTTTTAGCTACTTTATATAGAAATTCGGAATCTTCTACTAAATCAGGTTTAAAATATTTTTTATTAGGTAGTTTATCATCAGCAATAATTTTATTAGGTTCAGGAATAGTTTATTCTTATACAGGAACAACTAATTTTGAATCAATATATTTATTAAATTCAATAAACGATTTGAATACTGAATATTTCTTACAAGGTTTAACTTTAGGTTTAATTTTAATTTTTATAGGGTTTTTATTTAAAGTAGCAGCAGCTCCTTTACACAATTGGTCTCCAGATGTTTATGATGGTACTCCAACAATAGTTACAATGTATTTAACAATTTTACCTAAAATTGCTATATTTACATTTTTATTAGAAATTAGTACTCAATTAGGTATTAAACCTATTTTAAATTCTATTCCTCTTAACTTTAGCAATAATTCATATAACGAAATAACAAATGGAGTAGAAGGAATGAGCCAAATGCTAAATATCTTTAGAGATATAAAATTCATTTCTTATGGAGAAATATATAACACCTTTTTAGTTGAATCTTCAATTTATAAATTATTATTAATTACTTCTATATCTTCCCTTATAATTGGGAGTGTTTTAGGATTAGCACAAGTAAAAATAAAAAGATTATTAGCTTATAGTACTATTTCACATATAGGTTTTATTTTATTAGCTTTATTAATAAACACAGAACAATCTATTGATTCATTTTTATTCTATATATTACAATATACAATAACAAATTTAAATTTATTTTTAATTATATTAGCTTTAACTTATACTCATAATATTAATAGTTATCAATTACTTAATTTAAAAAATAAATCTTTATTAATTAATAAACCTTTACCTTTATTTTTACCTCTAGTATCTGGGTCTCCAAATGCAAAAGGGTCAGAGAAAAGTCAGTCTCCATTTGCAGAAATTATAAGTTATAAATATAAAGATTTAAGTTATATTTTACAATTAAAAAATTTATTCTTTACTAATCCTTTATTAAGTTTATGCTTATGTATATGTTTATTCTCTATGGCGGGTATTCCTCCTTTAATTGGATTCTTCTCTAAACAGTTTGTTTTATATGCAGCTTTACAAAATGGTTTCTACTTAACTTCTATTTTAGCCATAATTGTTTCTGTTATAAGTGCTTCTTACTATTTAAAAATAGTTAAACTTCTTATAAGTGAAAATGAAAATGAAACAGATACCGAAAGTGAAAGTACAGAGCTTTTAGGTTTAGAAAACTCCTCCTATGCCTATGGAGAAAACAAAGAAGTAATTGGGTTGACAAATGTTCATAGTTTTATAATATCAACTTTAACTTTAATACTATTATTATTTTTTATCAAACCTTCTTTAATCTTAAATAGTACTCAATTACTATCTTTATCTTTATTTTATACTTAATGAATAATTTATTTATTATTTTTATTTTTGTTCCGATTTTAGCTTTTATTTTATTAGCTTTAAATGTATTATTTTCTGTTCATAGACCGGATGAAGCTAAAGTTTCAGCTTATGAATGTGGTTTCATTGCTTTACCTGGTCAAACTAGATCTACTTTCCAAATTCATTTCATGATTATTGCTTTATTATTCCTTATTTTCGATCTGGAAATATTATTATTATTTCCATTAGCTGTGACTTTATATCAAGTATCTATCTTCGGATTTACTATTGCTATTGTGTTCTTTATTGTTTTAACTATTGGTTTTGTTTTAGAAATTGGAAGTGGTGCTATATCTTTAGTAAATATTGAACAAACAAATAATAAATAAAATAATATTTATATTTTAAACACCCATCCTCTACCTTCCGTCCCATAAAAGGTAGGAAACTTTTCCTTTGGAAGAGCGCAGAGGCAAGAGTCCATTTTTCTTAATATTTTAATTCTCTAATATCATACTCATAAATATAAGATCCAATTTTTTCGAAGAACCCCCCCCCCTTTTTTAATCCTTTTTTTATAGTTATAATTAAGATTTATATTAATTATAAAAACACCAATGTTTTGTACTGTAAAAGTAGTTTGGCTTTTATCTTTCTAAAAGTAAGCTAAAGTTATTGTTATTTATAAAAATGCTTGAATAAGGATAACCCTTACTAATAAGCCATATTTTTTTAAGGTTGGTATATTATAAAGCCTGAATAGTTTAATAGGTAAAACGGCTTACTTGTAATAAGTAGATAGCGGTTCAATTCCGTTTTTAGGCATAAAATTATAAACTTTTCTTTATTTTAACGTTTTCTTTTATTTTCTCCTACTCCTACTTCTACTTCTATGGAGGGTTCTTCTTCTTCGAAGAATATAAAAATAAAATATTAAAATAATAATAGAAATATTTATAAAAAGAAGGTTGACCATAGAAAATAAAATTTTAAGTATTTAAATTTCTAATTATTTTCTCTTTCTCTTCAGCCCATAGGGACTCTGCTCTTTTTATTTTAGCAGAGGTTCTTTCTTCCTATAAGGGAAGTATTAAAAATACAAAGTATTTCTGGGTTGCCTAAAAGGCAGAGACAAGAGTAGGATTGCTAATAACATATCCCTCCACTTTTTAAAATATCCTTTGTATTCATAGGATTGATTTATAAAAAGTAAAACCAAAGGTAGGAAGGAGTTATATAGTAAATTTAAATAAATTAGATTAAAAAAATAATTAAATAAAAAATTTAGTTTAAAAATGAATTGGCTCAATTCAACAAATGCTAAAGAAATAGGTACTCTTTATTTAATTTTTTCTGTATTTGCAGGTATGATAGGTACAGCATTTTCAGTATTAATTAGATTAGAATTATCAAGTCCAGGTGTTCAATATTTACAAGGAGATCATCAATTATTTAATGTAATAATATCAGCACACGCTTTTATTATGATCTTCTTTATGGTTATGCCTGGGTTAGTTGGTGGATTCGGTAACTATTTTTTACCTATACACTGTGGTAGTCCAGATATGGCTTTTCCTAGATTAAATAATATCTCATTCTGGTTATTACCTCCATCATTATTATTATTATTAATGAGTTCATTAGTTGAAAATGGTGCAGGTACTGGTTGGACAGTTTATCCTCCTTTAGCTTCAATTCAATCACACTCAGGTGGTTCAGTTGATTTAGCTATATTTAGTTTACACTTAGCTGGGATATCTTCATTATTAGGAGCTATAAATTTTATAAGTACCACATTAAATATGAGAACTAATGGAATGTCATTACATAAATTACCATTATTTGTTTGGGCTATATTCATAACAGCTATTTTATTATTATTATCTTTACCTGTTTTAGCTGGTGCTATTACTATGCTTCTAACAGATAGAAATTTTAATACTAGTTTCTATGACCCAGCTGGAGGTGGTGACCCTATCTTATATCAACATTTATTCTGGTTCTTTGGTCATCCAGAGGTTTATATCTTAATTATTCCAGGATTTGGTATAGTTAGCCATATTGTTTCAACATTCTCAGGTAAACCAATATTTGGTTACATTGGTATGGTTTACGCTATGTTCTCTATTGGTATTTTAGGTTTCTTAGTTTGGAGTCATCATATGTTCTCAGTTGGTTTAGATGTTGATACAAGAGCTTATTTCACAGCAGCAACAATGGTTATTGCTGTACCTACAGGTATTAAAATTTTTAGTTGGTTAGCGACTTTATATGGTGGTACTTTAAAATACAATACTCCTTTATTATTTGTATTAGGATTCATAGCTTTATTCACTATAGGTGGATTAACTGGAGTAGTATTATCAAATGCCTCATTAGATGTAGCATTCCACGATACTTACTACGTAGTAGCTCATTTTCATTACGTCCCATCTATGGGTGCAGTATTTGCTTTATTTGCAGGATTCTATTATTGGGCTCCTAAAATTATAGGTAGAAATATTAATGATTTTTTAGGTAAAATCCATTTCTGGACTTTATTTATTGGGGTAAATTTAACATTCTTTCCTCAACACTTCTTAGGAATGGCTGGTATGCCAAGAAGAATACCAGATTACCCTGATGCTTTCAGTGGGTGGAATGCAGTATCTAGTTTTGGGTCATTAGTTTCAGTAGTTGCTACAATTTTATTTGGTTATATTATTTATGATATATTTGCCAATAGTAAAGTAACTTCTAATAATCCTTGGGAAACTATACCATACTTCTCATCTGAAGTTATTTACAATAATAATAATAAAACTGTAAATACTTTAGAATGGGCATTAGAAAGCCCTATACCATTCCATGCATTTAAAACTTTACCTATCCAATCTTAATTTTAATTTTATCAACCCCCACTACCTGCTCACAGCTGTGAGGGAGGGGCATCTTTTTATTTTCAAACTTATTTTTTTACAAACTTATTTTTAACTTTTTCTATTTTTATTTAGCCCTAAGCTGGAAGTAGTTTACTTATTAATTTATTAACTTTAAAACTTTTAAGGTTAATTTAAAAACAAAACAATTTTTAGAGTTGAAAGAAAATAAAAAAGTATAAACATAAAAGAATAAGCTTCGCAATATTAGGGGAAATCTGATAATGGTTAATCGGTTATATTTGCAATATAATTATGATAGTTCGAATCTATCTTTCTCCAAATTAACTATTCCCTATAGCATTTCTTTTTTTTTTTAAGTGTCTTTAAAAAAGAGGTTAGATTCCCTATGGCTATGGAAGGAGATATAAATAAATTTTAAAATTTATTTATTTACATACTTTTCTTTTGACTTTGTTAAAACAAAGCTGTCTCTTTCTCTTATTCTCTTAAAATTTTAAAATAGCAGATGGACTCCTTCTCCTATGGGTATTTATGAGACGGAGGCAAAAGGTAAAAGGTAAAATTATTATTAAATAAATATAATTTGTTCCCACCTATTTCATTTATTACTAAACATAGAGTAAATTAATAAAGCTAATGATAATTTAGAGAGAGTATCCTAATTGGTTAAGGAGCTTACTTTGGGAGTAAGATGTTGCGCGTTCGAGTCGTGTCTCTCTCGTTTATAAGTTTTAATTTATTTTAAAATTATAGGTTTTCTTCCATCCGTACTTTTTTTCAAAGTCCAATTAAAAAATTAAAACAAATTTTTTTTTTAATTTTAAGGGAGGTTAGCTGAGTGGTATAGCAGTAATTTTACACATTACAGACAGAGTTTCGATTACTCTACCTCCTATTAACTATAAAATTTTATAATTGATTGGTTTATTAATTTAGTTTCCTTTGCTTTTTACTCCACCTTTACTCTTTTTTTAGGGCATATATCTAAATTGGTATAGAGTTTAATTGTCAATTAAATTGTTCTTAGTTCGAATCTAAGTATGCTCGTAATAAAATATATTTTATATTAATCTCTGTCCTAAGCCTAAGCAACAGTCTTATAGAGAGAGAAAAAAATCCAAAATTTAACCCCTCCAGCCTTTGTTTTTACTTAGTTTAGTAAATTTTACGGAGACTAAGGCAAAAGTGGTAACAAAAGCAAAAGAATAAAAAATAAAATAAGGTAAAGTAAATATAAAAATAAAAAGAGAGCCTTCCATAGGCCATAAGGAATCTACGGATAGGACGTTAATATTATTTTTCTAATTTGGAAATTTGTAAAATAAGATGATATGTTTTTATTAATTTAATTTTATAAATTAAAGAATATACTAAACTATAAATTGTTGTTACAATTTTAAGCTGAAAGAAGGAATTGAACCTTCATTTTACCGTCATGAATGGTAAGTTTTAACCGTTTAAACTATATCAGCTATAATTTTATACTTTTTTCTTTTGTTATTTTTACTTTGAAAAAACTTACTACTTAAAATTTGATTTTGATATTTTTTATTACATTTATTAACAAGTATTATATAAAAAGTGAAACCTATATTCTCCCTATTGTTAAATAACCCCCTTAGGTTTTTAATTTATGCTTGTTTTTATTTTTAAAATATAATATTTTAAAAAGGTTTTTAGTTGATTTATGATTTTTTTAATTAAACTCAACCTATTTATAGGGTTATAAATCCGCTGTAAGTAAGGCTATAGTTAAGAATATAGTACTAATATTAATGTTTGAGGTTTTCTTATATCTTTTTTTTATTGTTAGATTATATAAAGATTTAAGAAAGGGTTAAGTAGGAATTGAACCTAAAAGATAGACTTTGCAGGTCTACTACAGAACCATCTGTAAACTCAACCCTATATTTTAACACCATTTTTAGTTTTTTCAATTTATATTTTCTAAACCTAGTAATATTAAGTAAAACCTATCTAAGTATAGGAGTCCTAGGGTTATAGTACTATAGTAAATATAAGAACCTTAGACACATAAGAGCCATAGGAACCATAGGGAGGGACTAACATTTACCCTTGAAAAGAAAAGTTAAAAACAAAGTAAAATTTTAAAGTTAAAAGCAAAATTTTTTTGTAAGGATAAATCCTAGGTTAATAAGGACTCCGCTATAAGGAAAGAGGAAATAAAGGGAGTAAGGTTTCCTATTAAAGATAAAAATAGTTAAAAAAAAGTAAACATAAGTAGGAAAAAGTAAAGATGGGTATATTTATAAAAATAAATTTTTATAAGTTAGGGTCACATAAGAGATTTGAACTCTTTTCTCAGCATCCACAAAGCTGCGCTCTACCAATTAAACTAATGTGACCTTAGTATGAAGAATAAAAATAAAATCACAGGTTATCTTCCCATCCTTTTTGCTTTTATCTTTTGGCTTTTGCTTTTGCCTTTTGTTTTAACTTTTTTTTGTGTAAAACAAAAGTGTCTTTAAAAAATAGCTCAATAAAGTAAAAAGCAAAGGCCCAAAATGCGAATTCTCGGAATAAAAGCGAGTCGAACGCTTAAGGGAGCTATCCCAGACGATTAGCAATCGTGTTATCTTACCAATGACGATTATTCCTTATTTTAACCTTTCGCTCGCCTAAATTTTAACCACCTTTCCTAATATAAAGAGGAAGGAGTTATTCTTATTACCTTTGTTTTTTACATTGTAAAAAGTAAAAATAGAGAGGAAAATGAGTCCACTGTTACTTATACCATAAATCAAGCAAGAGGGATTATAAAAATTTAGAATAAAATTATTTTTATAAAGAAGTGAACAGTTATAGTTTTATAATTAATAAAAAGGGGGTTCAATAGAACCATAACACTAAATTTGAAACATTACGAACAAAGAGACTTGAACTCTTAAGGGTTTACACCCACTTCTTCTTAAGAGAAGATTGTTTACCAATTTCAACATGTTCGTTTTTAACTTTTGTTATTTACTTCTTAGTAACAGTTCTTGTTATTTTTTTAAGGTAAAGAAAGTAAAAAGCGGAGACAAAGGCAGGAATGGAAGGAGTCTTTATCATAGTAAAAGCAAGGTCTTATGGAGTCTGGGGACTTCAGCTCCACTGTTTTACAAGAAAAAAATAATATGTTACTTTTACCCCTACTTTTATTTATTAAAGCACCTACGGAGAGTAGAAGAAAGATAAATAATTAAGGAAGGCAAAGTAGAGCAGAAGAAAAAATATATAACGGAAACTGTAGGATTCGAACCCACGGCTGATTTTAATCAGCATTCGTTTTCAAGACGAACTTATTAAACCACTCTAACAAATTTCCTAAAAATATAATTTGTTATTACCTCTCCAACTTTACCCTCCCTTACCTACTCTTACTTTTATTAAAACGAATAGAGACCTTATCTTGTATATGGTTTTACTAACGTAGTAAGTAAGGAAATATTAACTTTACTATAATAGTAAAATTTAATTATAATAAAAGTGGAAATAACTAAAATAAATAAAGATTTAAGACCTAAGGGAGTTGAACCCTTATAATATCCATTATGAGCGAACTGCATTAACCATTATGCTAAAGTCTTTAATTCGAAGAACTTACCTTTTTTTTTGTTTTTACTCCTCCATAGGGCCATAGGGAGGACTCCAAAGGAATAGGAGTTTTTATTCCTTATTTACGATTTAAGTAAGAGTCATTAAAGGATTTAAATTTTAGTATTAATACGAAGGTTGACTCCTCCCTACTCTTGTTTTTTCCAAAGGAAGAGTTTAGAGCAGAGGTGGAGGAGTCTAAAACAAAGGTTATCTTAAAAATAGGAGTTATTAAGAACTGTTATATAAATATAAAAGAAAATTTTAAAATTAAATATAAAAAGGTTAAACAAGAGTGAGGTGACTCGAACACCTACCTTCAATTTTGGAGATTGTTATACTAGCCAATTAATACTACACTCTTTATTATTAATTACCACACTTCCTTTTGCTTTGGAATATTATGGAGTAAAAAGAAAAAATATATCTCTCCTCCATTTGATTTTTACTTTTCCCCATAGGGTCTATAAGATAGGGTTACTTATTTCCTATTGGATTGGGAGGGTGTTCGCTGTTACTAAACGACGTAAGTCAAGCAAGAGTTAAATTCAATAAAATTTTTACTTTTAACTTAAAACCTTAACTTTGTACCTTTAAAATTTAAGGTTAAATTGTTCTAGTCTATAGCCTTTCACCTCTTTCTTACTATTTCTTAAAAAAAAATATATAAAGGTTTAAAAAATTATAAAGGCTTAGTACTCAGTGGTGTGTGTATGGTCTAATTATTATTATTGCCCCGGGAGAGAATTGAACTCCCATATCTATATCTTCAGAATAGCGCTTTGACCACTAAGCAACCGAGGCTTTAATCTTTATTAAATATTATAAATATATAATTTGAGATAAATAATATAATTTATATTTACTTTTCTCCTGTTACCTCTTTAAAAAAAAGCTATTGTTTCATTTTTATTCATCTTTTAAATTTTATTTCTTTCCTTTGGTTCATAGATACTTATAAGACAAGCTTAAAATTTTATCAAACCTTAGTTTTATCTTATGCACATATTCTTTAATTTAAAAACAAAATTTAAAAGATAGGGATAATTGCTTCGTTACAATAATAAAGGCTTACTTATCCATTGTGGAGTCTTGTGTTTAAGTGAAATAAATGCAACCTACAATCCATTTTTTAAGAGAGAGATATTTTTCTTTTTACTTTTGCCTTTATAAACATGGCCACAGGACGAAAAAAGTAAAAACAAAGGCTCTATAGAAAGGGGTTAGTTTTAAGTGGTGGACTTCAACTCTACCATTAGGTAAGTTTTAAGGGCTACTTTCTATGTAAGGTAGTAAGGTAAAGTAATATAAAAAAAAGGGTAAAGTAACAATAAATATTAAAATTGAAAACATTTGGTCTCGAACCAAAACTTTCCCATTAAAAGTGGGACACTCAACCACTCGAGTTCTGCTTTCTATTTTTAATGTATAGTAGAGGTTAGCTTAATTAATTAAGTTAAAATTCAATACTTTTAAAAGTATAATTAATATTTATTTCTAAGGTTCGATTCCTTATAAATATAAAGATTGTACAAAAAATTTTTAAAGTTATAAATCTAAAAATACAAGTACAAGAATAAACTCAAAGACTTAATCTTAAGATGAAATTATAAAACTGATTTTTACTTCTCCTTTGTTACTAAATTCCTAATAAGTTCCTAACAATTTAGTAACAGCTTTTATCTCCGCTTTTGCTTTTGTTTTAAAGAGACTTTTTGTTTTACAAAAAGTTAAAAACAAAGGCGCAAAAGCAATAGACCATTCCCTTTTCCCCACGTCTTGCCTGAATAACAATAGGAGAGAAATTTTAAATTAGTTAATTTTATTCGCTTAATTATAAGAGCAGAGGTTCTTATTCTATTCTTCGAAAAGTAAGATGCTCAATTCTAAATTAAAGTGTTAATTAAATTAAGATTAAAAATAAATTAAAAAATGATAAATTATTTAACATATTTAACAACTATTTTTAATGATGCAGCTCAACCTTGGCAATTAGGTTTCCAGGATAGTGCTGCTCCAGGTTTCACAGGTATAGTTACTTTACACAATACAATTGGATTTTATTTAATTGTTATAAGTTTTGCTGTTTTATGGGTAATTCTGTCAATTATTTATTACTATAGTTCTTCTAAAAATCCTATAGCTTATAAATATTTAACACATGGTACTGTATTAGAATTAATTTGGACTATTACACCAGCTTTAATTTTAATAGCTATAGCTTTCCCTTCTTTTAGACTTTTATACTTAATGGATGAAGTAATATCTCCTACTTTAACAATAAAAGTTGTAGGTCATCAATGGTATTGGTCATATGAATACTCTGATTTTATTACAGATTCAGGTGATTCTATTGATTTTGATTCATATATGATACCTGAATCAGATTTAGAAATAGGTCAATTTAGATTATTAGATGTTGATAATAGATTAATTATACCTGTTGATTGCCATATTAGATTAATTATTACAGCAAATGATGTTTTACACTCATTTGGTGTACCTTCATTAGGTTTAAAATTAGATGCTGTACCTGGTAGATTAAATCAAGTTTCATTCTTAGCTGAAAGAAGTGGTACATTCTATGGACAATGTTCAGAAATTTGTGGAGTTTGGCATGGATTTATGCCTATCGTTGTGGAAGCAGTATCTTCACCTGATTTTATTGTTTGGTTAGATTCAGCATCATCATAATTATTAAAATTAAAATTTTAATTCCCTTTGTCATTTATTTATACTCTACCTCCCCATAGGGAGCTTGCTCTTTTTAAGAGATAAAATACCTTTAATTTTAAACCATAGATATTTATAATGATATATATAGAGGAACAAAGTAAAAAAGTAAAAGTGTCAGAAAGGTGTCAGATTGTAGGTTTAAACAAGATGAAACGAAGAAAAGATTAAATATTTTATTATACAAATTTTATAAGTTATCCCCCTTTCCTAATTTAATTCTAAATTAAACTAAAGAAAAAGTTAATCTTTATACTTAAACTTATATTCTTCTTGCTAAAATTTATAGGAATATCTAGTATAGTATTATCCTATTTTAATTAAACTTTTATTAGAGTAACAAAAAAAATAAAAAAAAGAAGATAGCAATGGATATTTTTTCATGAATTTTGTTAGAAATTTTGGTGAATATCATAATTCAAATAATAGAAGGCATTTAATTATTTCAGTAATGTTTTTACCAAAAACTAAACTAATAGATGGAAATTCGAAATATTTACAAAATTATTTAAATGTGTTAAGTAATGAGAAAGCTTATTCAGATAAAATTAATAATATTATAACTGTTAAAGAAGATTCAGTTAAGGATCTAAATTAAGGAAGAAATTATATGTTAAATAATGAAATAGAAAATGTAAATATTTATATTATAGGATTAGATGATTTATGCGCACAATTAAAAATAATAGATAAAGGATCAGGTATTTTAGTTAAACTATTTGGAAATTTATCTTTACAAAATATTAAAATTCACCCCTTTTATGCTTTATTATCTCTCCTCCTTAGCCATAAGGAGGAGCACCTAATAACGGAGTCCTTTTTCCTTCCTTAGGTTTTCACCTCTTATTTATAAAAAAGGGGATAATAGATAATAATACTAGGAAAATTTTTATATTAAGTAAAACCTTGATTTTTTTTCTAGTTTTTAATTAAATATAGTTTTTCTTAATAAAATTTATAATAATCATTTATAAAATTTTAAAGTTACATAAAGTATAGATATATTATTCATAAGGAATAGAAACACTTCATTTACAATAAAATAGTTACTACTTTTTAAATATAAATTAAATCTTTAAAAAATAGTAAATGAAAATCTGTTATTTTTTTTTATTATCTTTATTTAATTCTATCGTAAAATAAAATATTAAATTTATTAAAGACAATAATCATATAAAACTTAAGACAAAAATATGTAAACATAAATATACAAGATAGGGAATATTAGGATCATTCATATCAATATTGAATTGTTTTAAACAATTATAAAATAAACATTACTTTTTATAATTTTTTTTGGAAAAAGAGAAAATAATAAAATTTTAAAATTTTTATTATTACTATTACAAATATACTTATATTGAATATACTTTAATTTAAATTTACAAATATTTATTTTAACTTTACACCTATAAAAAGCTACACTCTTTCCTTTCGTTTGCTTTTAAAAAGTGATCCTCCATAGATATAGGGAGTAGAGGCAAGAGAAAACAAAGGTATCTTTTAAGGGGACAAAAGAGCAGAATTACTTTGTAAGCAAAAGAATAAATCTTAAATAATTAATGTTTAATTATTTCGAAGACGAAGAACTTAATTTAAAGGTTAAATTTATATTCTGTTAGAACTATTACAATTAAGGGGGTGATTATTATTTTTTTTAATAAATAATAGCGGAGTCTCTACCCTAAAGGAACCGTATGGTTTAAATATTATATAATAAAGAAGAAACAGACATATGTAAAGAACTTAAAACAATATTAGGTAATATACCTAATATTACAGTAGGTAATAATAAGGTAATTAATAATATAAATTCTCTTCTATTAATATCTTTTAGTGGAGGTAAATAAGGTGATAAGTTACCATAAGATAATCTATTATAAAGGAAAATAGAATAGCAAGCACTTAATAAAACACTAGTTGCAGCTAATGAAGCAATAATAGGATTTTGTTCAAAAATTCCAATTAAAGATAATTGTTCCCCTAAAAAATTTAAACTTAATGGTATACCTGTATTACATAAAGTAAATATAAAGAATAATATAGTAAATACAGGCATATAAGAAACTAAACCTCTTATATAATTAATATTTCTTGTTCCAGTTCTTTCATAAATTATACCACCCACACATATAAATAAAGCTGGAGAAACAAAACCATGTCCAATAGCTAATAATATGGCCCCTTCAATACCAGGTAAATTGTTAGAAAAAAGACCTAAAACAACCACAGCCATATGAGCCACACTACTATAAGCAATTAATCTTTTAGTATCTTGTTGTATAATAGTAGAGAAACTAGCATAAATTAAAGAAATAATAGCAATAGTTTGAATTAAAGGACTAAAATAATTTGTAGCATCGGGTAAAAAGTTAATTAATACTCTTAAATAACCATAAGTTGCTAATTTTAAGATTGTTCCAGCTAATAATATGGAACCTGCTAAAGGTGAATCACTATGAGCTTTTGGTAACCAAATTATGAAAGGATATAATGGAGTTTTTACTGCAAAAGCTATAAAAAATCCTAACCATAATAATTTTTGACTATGTAAACTTATTTCACTTAATGTTATTAATTGAAAATCTGTACTCCCAATATAAGAATTAATAGTTAAAATACTTAATAACATAGGTAAACTTCCAGCTAAAGTATATAAAAAGAATAAAAAAGCAGATCTAAATCTATCTTTACCATGTCCAAATATTACTATAACAATAAATAATATTGGTAATACACTTTCAAAAAATATATAAAATAATAATAAATCTAAAGAAACAAAGGCACATATTTGTAATGTTTCTAATACTAAAAATGAAATAAAAAATAATTTTACATATTTACTATTTAAATTATATGAAGATAATAATGCTATTGCTGTAACAAATGTTGTCAATAATACAAAATATAATGAGATACCATCTACTCCAAAATTTAAATTTAAATATTTGAATTGAGTATATTCATTTGTAAATTGATAATGTGTAATACTTGAATCAAATTCATACCAAAGGAATAAAGAAATATATAAATTAATTAATGATGTTGTAATTGCTATATTTTTCATTTTTTGTTTCCCTTCTTCTGTATTAGACATAGGTAATAAAATTAAAGAACCTATTAAAGGTATTATTAATAATAATGTTATCATTTCTATTTTTTTTTGTTGTTTTAATTTATTTGACCATTATTTAGGCCATTTCTTTTGCTTTTGCTTCTTTTGAGATACTTTTTTTTAGTATCTCTCTTTACTCTTTAAAAAAGAGCGGTGATAAAAGTTGTTATTTACTTATTAAGAAGTAAGTAACAAAAGAATAAATTATTATTCTATTTCTTGAGCTTTCTCTCCATCTCCTTCTCCCTATGTATCCTTATTTTTATAATATTAATTGTTCCATTTAAACCATAGAGAAAACCTACTTTTTAAAGTAAATTTTAATTTTTTACTATTATTAAATTACAAATAATAACAGAAGAAATAGATAAAGAAAAATATCTGTTTATTTATATATTTTATGTTTACTTAACATTTCTCCCCAATCCAATAGAAATCCTTATAATAAGAAGGTTCCCTACTTTATCTTGCCTTTATTTTTATTTTTTTTATTATATTAACTCAATTGGAACTAAGGACCAAATATTTGGGGGGACAAAAATATTCCCTATAGCCTTTCTTTTTTTAAGTAGATAGATACCTTTATCTTTTTTTACAAATGAAAAAAGAGCATAGTTACTTTGTAAGTGTAAAATTTTAAAATTTTAATAAGAGTTATATAAAGTAATGAATCTATCCTTGAGTAATTTATTTTTAAGAAAAAGGTTAAGTGGATAAATTGTAATAAAAATGTGATTATTGTATTTATAAAATATAAAAAATATAAACAGAAAAGGTTAGAATAGTTATAATTACTATATTAATATTTTTAAATTAAATTTTCATCCTTGTTATGCTTTTATATTTTTGTTACTTTTCTTTAAATATATTAGATCTCCTTTATTACTTAGAAGAAGAATAAGAAGAAGAAGAACCATAAGAAGTATTAATAATGTCCACTTTTGTAAATAAAATTGTAAGTAGTTATAGTGCTTAAATAGTAAGAGTGGGACATAATACATAGAAATATAAGATTAGTGGGGGGTCAATAATTTATTTAAAATAATAATTTATTATTTTAATATATTTTATTTGTAATTTATTTATTTTCTTTAAATAGGTAAATTTATTATATATTTTTATTATTTTTAGATATAATAATTGTAGCTAACATTGCTAATAGTAAAATTCAATTAATAATATAGCACCATAAGTATATAAATTGTGACCTAAAACTTGAATTTGTTCAAATTGTGTTAATAACATATCTGATTGAGATCTATTTATTAAAGTGGTTAAATCAGAAAAATTTAATACTTGATTAGATATTAAACTATATTCTCCCCCTAACCAAAAAAAATTAAATGGAAGTGCAATATTGTTGAAAGAAAATGGTAAAGTTTGAAAAATTAAAAATATAAATAAAGTTACTATTAATATAGCTAAAGGTAGATTTTTAGTATAATTATATCCAGTATCTAAAATATCTGTTAATTTTATATTTATCATCATTATAACAAATAAAAATAATACAGCTATTGCCCCTACATATATTACTATATAAGATATACCTATAAAATTTATTCCTATTAATATTAAATAAACTGCTGCACATACAAATGTTGTAATTAAAAATATTACAGATATTACAGGATTTTTAGATGTTATAGATAAAACACTAGAAAATAACATACCAATTACTAATAAATTTATAAAAATACTTGTCATTTGATTGTTTTTTTTTTTTAGCTTTCTTGAATTAATTTTAGAGTTTTTATTTTTATTACCTAATACTTATTACACCAAACTATTTTATCCTATCCTCCCTACGTTCTCATATAGAAGCATAAGGAAGGAAGCCATTATTTACAAAGTAATTTTGTTTTTACTTTGTGATGAATTACTTCTACTTCGGGAAAAATATTAAAGAAAGAAAAAATGTAGAGTAACTAATTCTATAGGAAAGCAATAAAATTTTAAAATTGAAGCTTTAACCAAAAATAATTAATAATAGAATTTGTAATTATATTTTGTAGGTTTAACCTAGAAAGTGTGTCCTTTAATTAAATAAATTTTATATTTTTAAAGGCAGGATGTTTATAACATACTTAAAATTTTTATATTTTAAATTAACCTTTCCCAATTAATAGGGCATAGGGAGACTCTTTTCTTACAAAGTGAGAAAGTAACTTTGCTTTTTAAAATAATAATAAATCCTTAGTGAAAATACAAAGGATATTTTTAAAGAAATAGGTAATCCTACTCCCACGGAAGGTTCTTCTTCGAATAGGCAATAAGTATAATTTTATTGTTTTTATATTATTCTAAAATAAAGGGGGGGGTAAAATAAAACTTATATTTATATTATTTCTAATTAGTAAGGTGATATATCGAATGTTATTAAAATACTTGGTATTAAAATAATAAAAGCAACAGCTACAGGTAATAAATTTAACCAACAAAGTGAAATTAATTGATCGTATCTTAATCTAGGAAGAGTTGCTCTAAACCAAACAAAGAAGAATGTGAATATACAAGTTTTAAGGCCAAGTATAATAGCTTGTAAATTAAAAAATGATTCATTAATAAATATTTCATTGAAATTATAACCACCTAAGAAAAATATAGCTGTTATACAACTAAATAGAACAATAGAAGAATATTCACCTAAAAAGAAAAATACAAATGGTACAGATGAATGTTCAGTAAAGAAACCTGCAACTAATTCAGATTCAGCCTCTTGTAAATCAAAAGGTGTTCTAGAAGTTTCAGCTAAAATAGATATAAAATAAAAAATAAAAACTGGAAGTAATGGAACAATAAAATAAATAGATTGTTGAATTTCAATAATTTCTATATAATTTAAACTTCCCGTTAATAAAATTATAATTAATATTGCTGAACTTAATATTAACTCATAGGATATCATTGCTGCTGTTGATCTTAATGAACCTAAAAAAGCATATTTAGAATTAGCTGACCAACCTGCTAATAAGACACCATACACACCTAATGAAGATAAAGCTAATGTATATAAAATACCTAAACTTAGATCGGATAATACTAATCCTTGACCAAATGGGATTACTGCCCAACCTAATAAACTAAATACTAATGTTGAAACTGGAGCTAAATAAAAGATTACTTTATTTGATTGAGATGGTATTACTGTTTCCTTTAAGATTAATTTTAATGCATCGGCAAAAGGTTGTAGTATCCCATAATAACCTACTGTATTGGGACCTACTCTTCTCTGATGTGCAGCTAATTGTTTTCTTTCTATTATTGTCATGAAAGCTACACTTAATAAAATAGGTAATATAATACTTAAAATATCAGCTAAACTACAAGTTAAGCTTGTCAAATTTTCTATTAAATTGCTTTTACTCATTTTATTTATAATTTTTTTAGTTTTTGTTTCTCTTAATTATAAGATTTTTTTCAATAATACCATTTATTTTTTGTTTCTCTACTTTTCTTTTTTACTTTTATCTTTTATTCCTTCTTGCCTCTTTTTAGACAAACAAAAATAGTCTCCCTATACCTTATGGAGTAGAATAAGTTCTTCCTACGGAGTAAAACATACTCCTACGGAAACAAAGTCAAAAGATATCAAAATAAGGAAGGAGCTGTTCTTGCTTTTATAAGTTAAAAATAGAGAAATCTCTTCCTTAAAGAGGTGGAAAGATTAAATAGTCAAATTTATAGTATTATCTTACATCTTTTTAAGAGACGTTTGTATTTATAAATTAAATACATTCATTTATTTTCATTTATTTATTACTTTGTTAACTTTGGTTCCTATATTAATTTATAATTTTTTAATAATTTAAATTCAATAATTATTGGAAATAAATTATTAATAATATCTGATTTATTTATACTTCCATCTTTTCATTTTTCCTTTTTATTCCTTTTTTTTCCTTTCCAGCGGACCTAAAGTCCTTTGGACAAGGGTTGTTTATATTTTTCCTCATTTACAATGTAAGTAACATCCCCTTTTTTACATATAGTTATCCTTTCTTTTGCTCTTTATTTTTCTTACAAAATAATTTTGCTTTTTAAAATATACTTAATCAAAACACAAAGGATATTTAAAAAGGCTAAAGAAAGAGGTAAACATAAGAATAACATTACCAACTCTTACCTCCACCTCTGCCTTTTAAGGGGGTTGGGGGTTAAATAAGGTATAGTCTTACTTCTTAGATAAAAGGAAAATTTATCTTTTTTTATAAGAAGTAGCAACATCAATTAAAGTATTTTCACTTAAACCAATAAAGGGTACAATTATCAAGAACCAAGCAAAGTAAAATGTAGTTGCAAATTGCCCTATTTCAACATAAGGTGAATTAGGGTGTTGTGAACCGATCCACATTAAAATAAAGAAATCTACTACAAAGAACCAGAAAGCTATTTTCATAGCAGGTCTAAATTGGTTTCCTCTAATTCTAGATAAATCAGTTAAAGGTAATATTAATAAAATTAATAAAGAACCAAACATAGCTAAAACTCCTAATAATTTATTAGGTATAGATCTTAATATAGCATAATAAGGTAAAAGATACCATTCTGGTACAATAGATGCTGGTGTAACCATTGGATCAGCTGGTATATAATTATCTGAGTGTCCTAATAAATTAGGATAGAAGAATACTATTATAGATAATACTAAGAAAAAAGCAATTATAGTTACTAAATCTTTAAATACAAAATAAGGATGCATTGCATATCTATCACCACTAGAAGTCACTCCATTAGGGTTACTTGAACCGTGAACATGTAGAGCAATTAAGTGCGCTACAGCTAAAGCAGCTAATAAAAAAGGTAATAAATAGTGTAGTGAGAAGAATCTATTTAAAGTGGCATTTGAAACTGAAAAACCACCCCAAATTAATTCTACTATATCTACCCCAAAAACAGGGATTGCAGATAATAAATTAGTAATAACTGTTGCACCCCATAATGACATTTGACCATAAGGTAATACATAACCCAAGAAGGCTATTGCCATCATTAAAACTAAAATTATTACTCCAATTGACCAAACTAATATTCTAGGTGATTTATAAGAACTATAATATAAACCTCTACCAATGTGCATATAAACAAAAATAAAAAAGAAAGAAGCAACATTAGCATGTGTATATCTTATTAACCAACCATTATTAACATCTCTCATAATATGTTCTACACTATTAAATGCTAAATCTACATTTGGTGTATAGTGCATTGCTAAAAAGGCTCCAGTTAATATTTGTATTATTAAACAAGTAGCTAATAACGACCCAAAATTCCATAAATAACTTATATTTGCAGGTTGAGGGGAATCAACTATGTATGAATTCACTAACCTAAGTAATACATGTGTTTTTAATATTCTCATTTTGATTTTTATAATTATTTTTATTTTTATTTTGTTTCCTATTACCTTTTCGAAGGTAAGTCTTTCTGCTCTATGAAAAGAAAAGGCTAAATTTAAATTTAACCTTTTCTTTCATACATTTCTTTCCTAACTTACAGCAAAGGCTGTAGCTATTTCTAATACTGGAATTACTATTTTGCTTTTGTAGTTAAGCTTTTTTGTTTGTCTCCATAGGACCTTCTCTGTTACTTTAAAAGTAATAACATATAGAAGCTAAGCCTTTAGAGAGTATTACTTACATATAAGTAAAAAATAAACAAAAATTAAAAATAAAAAGACTCCTAACTATTAACCCTTTCCTATTTAATTTAATTTAATTGAACCCTTTATTTTTTTTTGCCCTCCAACAAAGGGAGGTTCCTATGGAAGGAAAGAGGGTTTTTATTACGAAGTAAGTAAAATAAGGAGGGAGGAAAGATTATATTAACTATAATAGAAACATTGAATAAATTAGCTTTAGTTTAGAAAGCTAAAGACCTATAACTTACATTTAAAGAAATTAATAATTCAATAAGTTTATTATCTTAAACAAAAGGCTGTGACTTTTCTTAACTTATTTAGTAAAATGGGGTTGCCTTATAGCTAAAGAGGACTCTCTATGGGGAGAGCCAAAAGGAGAAGGAGTTTTCCTAACTTTGCAAACCTATTATATGGAAAATTAGAAAAGTTACATTATAATAAAGTGCGCTTATACTGACCTATGGAGAAAAGCAAAATATCTTCCTCTTTAGCTAACATCAATATCCACTTTTATTTTTCATATGCTTCCTAACAATCCATAAAGGACTGAACTTTGAGTATTTGTATTTAGACCTCATAGGAATACATAAGACATTTTAATTTATTTTTCCCTATAACTTTGCCTCCTCCACCCCATAGGGAATCTGCTAGAAACCAAATTTTTCTAAAGTAAAGGCTGGAGTAAGAAGAAGAGACTTTAAAAAAAAGATTTAAAACAAGAAAAAGCAAGATAAAAGCAAAGGATTTATATAATGGGAAATTAATTTATTTAAGCCCTAGAAGGATTGAACTCCTACAAATTCCTTATCAAGAAACCATTCTACCGTTAAATTAAAGGCTCTTATTTAAAATTAAAATTAAAATTTTACTTTTTATATTATTCCTACCGTCCATTCGAAACCGAAGCAAAGAACCCTCTTTTTTGGAATAATTTTCCAGCAGATTTTTCTTTTACAACTTAGACTTATACTCATTTCCTTAAATTTAAGGGGTGAAGAAAGATTCTTTGCTTTTATAACGAAGCTTTTTTGTAGCGAAGTTTTTATGTTTACCTCCATAGGACCTTTCCTTTTAATTACTTTTTAAATTTTCCTAACAGTACTTAAAAGACTGCAGGTCCGCTGTTAGCTAACTAATTAAGAATAAAAGGTTAATTTCGGGATAAAATAAAAGTAATAAGTTTGATGAAGACGATATTTATAAATGGAACATAAAAGGGTGAATAACTAAAAAAGTTTATTCTCCCTCTCTGCTTTAAGTATTAAGCCTTTACAAAAATAAAAAGGGTCGTTCTTCGTTCTTCGAAGAGGCAAGATTTAAATAGTTTAAAAATTTACATTTCCGATACCATTAATACTTTTAATAAGAATTAGTTAATATAGTGAAAAATAAACTAATAAACCATTTAAATTAATATGTTAAAGAATGGAGGTGAACCCACTTCCTCAACACTTCAACAAACTCAGAATACACAACTATCTATGGACTTTTGTCTTTATCTTTTTTAAAGATACTTTTGTCTTTTAACCTATTGCTTTAGTAATTAAAAAAAGCAAAAGAAAGACAAAAGCAAAAGGAGTCTCCCTATCCTTATGGGATGGAAAGCAGTCCCTATGGGAGAGGGTTCTAACTTCGTAAGAATACTAAGGCTCCTATTTATTATTATTCGGAGTTTTGAAAACAAAGTATAAAAAATATAAATTTAATAATATATTTATATAATCAGTCCTTAAATTTTTATTTTACATGACAAATTTATTTATTCAATCACCTTTAAGTCAATTTGAAGTTGTTAACTTAATAGGAATTAATGCTCCCATTTTAGGTAATTTACATTTAAATTTAACTAATTTAGGTTTATATGCCAGTTTTGTATTATTTATAATCTTAGGATTACATATTTATGGAAATAATGATACAAGATTAATACCAAATAAATGGTCAATTTCATTAGAATCATCATATCAAAGTTTAAATACTATGGTAAGAGAACAAATAGGTTCACAAAGTGAAAGATACTTTCCTTTCGTTTATTCATTATTTTTCTTTATATTAATAGGTAATTTAGTTTCAAATGTACCATACTCATTCGCAATAACAGCCAGTGGAGTAGTTTCATTAGGATTAAGTTTTACAATATTTATTGGTGTGACAATCTTAGCTTTATATATTCATAAATTAAAATTCTTTGCTTTCTTTATACCAGCTGGGACACCTTTAAATTTAGTTCCTTTATTAGTGTTAATTGAATTAGTTTCTTACTTAGCTAGAGCTGTTTCTTTAGGAGTTAGACTTTTTGCAAATCTTACTGCAGGTCATACTTTATTAAAAATACTATCTACTTATTTATTTAAATTATTTTCAGGTAGTTTATTTATTGCTATTCTTACATTAATACCTTTTGCTATTTTTTTAGCTTTAGTTGGTTTAGAAATAGCTGTTTCTTTAATACAAGCATTTGTTTTTACTTTATTAGTTTGTTCTTATTTAAGAGATGCTATTGAATTACACTAAATTAAAATAATTTTTAATTAATTACTTTTGACGTAGTTACTTCAACTTAACACTCCTTAAAATTTTAAAACACTATTTACAAAGTAGATAATAAATATAACCTTAAATAAAGACTACTTTATAGAGTTAAGGTAATATAAACACAACCCCCCTTTTTTTTTATAGGCAATTTTAAAAGAGAGACAAATTTTAAGACAAAGGGGCTAGGGGAATATGTAGTATAAATGGGTTGAAAATTTAATTTAACACGTGCTTATGGAGAGTAATCTTCAATAAAAAAATAAATAGTTGAGTAAATTTTTTTATCTCTGCCTCCAGTAGAAAAATAGAGATGGAGATGAAGGTTTATTTGTATTTGTTTCTAGATCTAGGTTTGGTTTTAAAGTTCTAGTTTTGCTCCTCCCTGCTGGAGGAATTTTGTTTTTTTTTTATTATAAGTTAGTTACTGAGCGGTAACTATGCAAAAATTTTGATCTTTATTGAAAATAATAATAATAATGAATATAAATATAATGAATAATAAAATTTAAAACTTTTAATAAAAAATATAGATTTAATAATTATAAATTTTATAAATTTAATATTATATTTTTTAATGCATGACTTTATTTCAATTATTTTCTCAATATTTGAAATATTATCTAATTTAAGATTCAATAATGAATTATTAATTTATATGGTTGACTATTCTAAGAATATTGAAGGTTACACTACTAATGTTCAAGTTATTAATAGTGTTGGTAGTTAGTCTAGTGGGATAAGAAGTCTTTTTATTTATGGACTGGTATTTTAAGAATTAGTTTACTTAATTAAACAAAATCTTAATTAATTTATATTTTACATAAGATTGTATAATATTACAAATTAACAATTAAAATTAAAACTCAAATTTAAGTTGAATTACTCTAATTTCTTATTATAGTCTTAATAATAATTTACCAGTTCAATAAATTAGCAATTCCTGCCATAAGTATAATAAAAATTTATTATTTTTAATATTAATAATTTAACCCATCAACGTTTTATTAAATTTATATCTTCTAAATTGGTTAAATCTTCTAACAGTGGTTTTATATGGGGTATACCTATTTTTAATTTAATTTTAGGTAACTCCATTAAACTTTTAGATTGTACTCTATGTTCTTATTTTGATTTCCTTTACTTATAAGTCCTAGGTTAAAAAAAAAGGTAGATAAAGTAAAGTTACTTTGTATGGAAAAACTCTGCTCTTAAGTAGTTAGAAAATACGATGTAAAATAACTAAAATTTCATTATTATATAGCTAAGATTCCCGTTGTTAAATATATTTACTGCTATCGCTGTAAATTAAAGAAATAAAGAATAATAAAAGAAAAGTTTTTTTAACAGATGGAGAGTGGGGGGGGGGGTTTAAAAGAAATTCTATAAACCAAGTTCTGTAAATTTACACTAAAATTTAAATAAAATATCCTATAATTTGACCCATCCTAAGATACTTAGGCTCCCTACCTAGTAAGGTTTCCTCTTTTGTAGGGTCAAATAGGGAGAGGGTTAGTAAACCACTTTAAAATATGGATATTTCATTTAACCCATTATCTTTTTTAACTTTTGTCAATTTTTCGGAGACAAAGTTAAAAACAAAGGCTCCATCTGGAGACACTTATTCCATTTTTAAAATATCCTTTGTCTTTTTAAACTAAGGCAAAAGCAAAGTTATATTTTTAAAGAAATAGGTAATCCTACTCCCACGGAAGGTTCTTCTTTGAATAGGCAATAAGTATAAATATAAATAAAAATCTAATAAAAAAAGGTAAAATATAGGATAGTAATTGGATTATTTATAGAGTTTTCTACATTTTTATTTTTAAATTATTTTACTCATCCTTTTGCTTTTTATTCCTATAAGAACAAAGGCTCCGAAGGAGTAAAGGACTTTAACATAGTAACTCCTACTTTACTTTTTACTTTACATATTCCAAATAGTAAGAAATATAAAATCAAAGGTGGTAGGTAATCCGTTGTTAATAAATCTAAAAGAGTTAAAAATATAGAAAATTGTAACATACTAAAGTGTTAAATATTTAATCCTTACTATTTTAAATATACATCTCTCCCCTAATTTGCTTTTACTCCATGTGTATCATCCTAGGTTTACCTCTTGATTTTGTTAGTAAGAAGTAAATGACAAAAGAAAGTATTTCCCTCTATAAAAAAAGGAGCTTTTATCCTATGATTCACCGAAGTGTAAGCAAAAATTCATTAAGTGTAAAAAGGTTGTTTAAATTAAAAATAGTAATGTGGATATTTATTTCACTATAAATTATAATTTACTTTAAGTTTACCACAAAATTAATTCTGTTATTTATATATTTTAATTTACCTATGGTTTTCCTTAATTATTAATAATTATATATTTAGAATTTCTTTTTTTTTGTAAGCCTGCCCCACCCTATCCTTAGGGAAAAAAAAAGTAAAACAGTATGGGGGTTAAAATTTTATCTCTTAAAAAGAGCAGATATTCTTCCTACTCCTACACGGTAAAGGTCCTAAATAGTCTTATGGAGTAAAATAGTAATAGTCCAACCTTACGCTTCCCTTAAAAAGTAATAAGAGGAAATAAAAAAATTATTTATAAAAATTTTGAGCTGATTTAATAGTAATAGAATAAGCTCCTTTTCTATTTTTTTTAGTAATAGTAGCAATATCTAAATAATTTACTTTTCCTGGACTAATAGCTCCTTTTTCGAAATTTTTAGTTGTCAATCTAGGTATTATAGGTTCTCTCATTAATCTACCTCCTATTTTTAAATTTAGACCAGATAAGAAAGCAGGTATAAGATTTACAGATTTTAAATTAGGGTCATTTAAAGTTTTAACTGATTTATTAGAATAAATTTTATTTATAGCAATTCTAGATTTTTTTCTTTTATTTCTAATATTTAAAGAAAGTAAATTAGCTAAAATATTAGTATCATGGTAAGGATGGTGTAATCTAATAAGTTGGAAAACAACTGGTTTTTTAAATTTTCTTGTTATTATTTCAATTATTAATTTAAATTTATTTGTAAAAACTTTAGCTAAATTAAATTTTCTTAAATTAAATAATAAACTTCTTTCTAAGTCATTTTTACCTCTTAATCGAGAGATTGCTTTTCTTACTTTTCTTTTAATAAAAGGGATTTTTTTTAGAGAAATAGCTACTCCTTTATTTCTTGTTTTTAAAGAAATTTTTCTTAAAGATGCAATTTGACTTTTTTTAAGTAAATATTTTTTCCTAAAGCTATTAAAATATAAAATAGAAAATAATCTAAATATTTTTTTTTTTGGAATATTTAAATAATAAAATAATTGTACTATTACTTTATCTGGAGTATGTAAATAAACAGGTTTACTTATTAAACAATTTAAACTTTTAAAGAAATAAAATAATAATTGATTTATTTTAAACAAATCTTTATTTATATTTACCTCACCATAAGATGATCCTCCCATAGGGATAGGAGAGAAGAAGTTATAAGCTATAGTTTTAGAATAATTAAATAAAATACCATTTCTTTTTTGAGTATTTGCGATAGGACTTAATTTTTGTAAAGTATTTCTTAAATATTGATAAATTAAAGTATTTTTATTTTTATTTTTAATATTTTCATTATAGGAGAAAAGTTGAATATAACCTGTTTTATTTAAAAGACTTTCTTTTTTTATTTCATTTATTTTAAGTAACTCTAATGTTGAATTTTCCCCTTTATTTAAAAGTTTTTGGGATATTTGTCCGCTTTGATTAGAGTCTCCTCCCATACCCATAGGAGAGGGAGTATTTGTTTTTAAATTACTTTTTGCCTCTGCGAGTCTACGAGTAGAGGTTAAATTTAGTAATTTATTTAATCTATGTAAGACAATACTTCCTTTTGTTTTATTGTTATTTTCGTAAAGTACCGTTTTTAAATTACTTTTAAAATTTTCTTTATTTGTTTCTTTATTTAAAAGATAGAATTTTTTTAATTCATTTAATTTTAAAGTTAAAGGATTTTTCATTTTATAATAAATTTTGTATTAAATTTTATTTAATTTACTGTTATTTTTTAGGTTAACACCTTTCTTATATTTTGTTCACCCTTTATTTTCCTCTACTGATTTTGTTTATCTCTAGGTTCAATTTAATTTGAATTTTCCGCCTTATTTAGGTTATCACTTATAGTACACTCCTAATTTTATAATATTTTAGGTTACATTAGAGATCTTTCTTTTGTTTCCCTTTGCTTTTGTAGTAAATAGGATTTTTCCCATGTTTACCTCTTGATTTTGTTAGTATGAAGAACTAATAAAAAAAAGAAAATATTTACAAATAGAATAAAGAATAAGAGTTCTTAAAAAGTTCATGGAAACAAACTAAATAATAAGAAGATAAGTAAAATAATATAGATTGAAACATAAGAATGATGTTATATTTTAAGGTTTAATTAATAAAATTATATTAGTATACATACGTTCTAATAAAATGGAATAAGTAATATATACTTACTTTAAAGATAGTTATTTATTATTAAATTTATATCACAGTAGGGGAGCTGCAGTCTTACTACTTACACTTCATAGGACCTTTTTACTTTGAAGGAACATAAATCCATATAAATCCATATAAGTCCTCCTTATGGAGGAGTTTTGGAGAAATTTTGTTTTATTAAAAATAATAATCTCCCTACTTATGGGATATATAGCAAAGGAAATAAGTAGCTTTTTATTTTTATAATAGCGTATTATTTTTTTAAATAGTAAGTAAACTTAAATTTTTGTAAATAATTGTCTTCCTTATGGAGAGCTACTATCTACTTTTATCTACAGAAGATGAAAAAATTTTAAAATTTTTTTCATCTTCTTTTCCAGCGGACTAAAGTCCCTTGTCCAAGGGTTGTTTATATTTTTCTTTAGCTTTTCCTTTTACTTAAGCCTATATGTTAAGTTTTTAACAAATACAAAATAAATGGGGTTTCTCCTCTATGGAATATAAGGATAGAGTAAAGGTAAAAAAATCATATGGAGGAGTCCATAGGGAGGGATTATAAAATAAGAATAAAGGCAAGAAAAATAAATGTTTTTAAGATATAAACTTAAAATATAATTGTATACTTTTATTTTATACATCTTGTAGGAATTGAACCTACACCTTATTGTTTCGAAGACAAATACTCTACCTAATTAAGCTAAAGATGTTTTTATTTAATTTTTTAAAATAAGTAAGGTTATCCTTTTTATTATTATTTTTCTATATTTTTGCCTTAG
>Ga0193754_1000011_pt1 | contig 37170 bp, 61 predicted proteins | sample H1a1metaG_FD_143052 | JGI IMG/M metagenome (GOLD analysis project Ga0193754, IMG submission 143052) | Soil microbial communities from a riparian zone of the East river system, Colorado, United States - H1a1 | ecosystem: Environmental > Terrestrial > Soil > Riparian zone | place: USA: East River... | reverse complement strand
TAGCGCGGGAACGGTGTCCTTGTTTCCAACCCCAGGGACAACGCCGCCCTCTGAGAATCCGGTGAACTTGGTTGAGCGGATGCGCTCTATATTGGAAAGACCGGTCGCCGTGGCCGCCGCCGCCGCCGCGATCCCGAGTGCAGGACCGACAAGGGGAATGCCTGCCAGGGACTTATAGGCTTCGATTGCAGTCAGCGGTATAGCAATGCCCGCCTGAGCGATAGCCGCGGCTTTGCCTAGCTCGAAGGCTTGTCGGTTCTTCGCGGTCAATAGCGATGAAAGAGCGGTCAGTCCGGCGTTGGCTGTCTGGACTTTTTGAGCATATGTCTGTTCGTCGAACTGCTTTTGGGCCTGTGATGTTTGTTTTTCAATGTTGAATTCATCGGCCTTGGCCTTTTTGATCTGATTGAGCCGCTCTGCATCACTCTTCTTTCTGGCATCGACCAGCTTTTTCTGGGTGTCGGCGGCTCGAATGACTTCAGCATCAGCGAATTGCTGAAGCAACTCCTGCCGGGAAGCTTCAGTGACCGCAAGCTGGGAGGTTATTTCATTCTCCCGATCGATTGCGGCCTGGATCATTTCCGCGCTTTTGCCTTGCTCCTGGGCCTGGATCCTCAGATTCCTTGCGACCGATTCCTGTTCGCGGATGGTCGAGATTTGCTTTTCAAGGTCGATGACCTTGGTAATGAAATCCTCATTGGCCTTGCGAACAATCTCCTGTTCGGCCTGGATTCTCTCTAATCTGGCCGCGCGTGAATCCTCAGCCGCCTTTTCGGCGATCTTTTTGGCCTTCTCGGCGGCTTCCTGATCCATCTTGAGGGATTCGGCCATGCCCTCGCCCTTAACAAGCTTAAGCCTTTCAAGCTTCAGCTTATCGAGGGCAGTCGTGACAATATCAATATCACTGGCCACCTTAAGCGCATCATCATGAAGGAATCCGAACCCGCCGGCTTGCTGTTCCTTGAGATCATTCAGATTCCCGGTCAGCTTTTCAACTTCCACACCGATGGCCCGGATCCGCTTTTGTGCTCCATTCTCATTGGCAATCTTTTGTTGCTCTTTGAGATAGGCGATATTGCCTTCCACGGCCTTGGAAATGATATTGACCAATGCACTGAAGGCTGGCACTCCGCTGGTGCCTATAGTTGATGCCAGGATCTTGAAATTGTCGGATAGAGTGCTGAGTGATCCGCTGACCGTTTTGGAAAGACGTTCGGTCGAGCCGAAGAACTGGCCGCCGGCCGAAGTCATTTTCTCGAATGCCTTGGCGACCTCATCAGCGCTTATTTTGCCTTCGCTCCGAAGCTTTTCCAGGGATGATTCGGCCACGCCAAGGGATTTAGCCAGGACTGGCCCGATGTTAACGCCACGCTCCACAAGCTGATTGAAGCGTTCACCGGTGAGTTTTCCGGCGGCTTGAACCTGACCAAATATTGTGGCCAGTTCGGAAAGGCTTGTCCCTGTGGCGGCCGCGACTTCAGACAGCTGTCTTAGTTGCTCAAGGGATTTGCCGGTCGAGGATCCAAAGGCCAGCAAAGTTCTATTTGCATTGGCGATCTCGGCCAACTGAAAGGGTGATTCCGACGCGAACTGAGATAGCTTTTCGAGTTGTGCAGCTGCACTTTCAGCTGATCCTGTAAAGGCGATGAACTGAGTGGTCAGATCCTCCATTTCCCGAGTGGAATCGAGGATGAAACCAAAGCCTTCTTTCAAAGCGGACAGACCGACCAAAGCACCGCCGATCTTGGCGATGCTTGAAATGCTCCCATTGGCCAGTTTGGCAAAACTGCCCTCAAGTTTTTCGACTTCTTTATCAGTTTCCTTGAGCTTGGCGTTAACCTTTCCCAAAGGATCGGCCGGCGTGGTCTTGATATTTATATTTAGATCAGCATCAGCCACGGGATTTTCATCCTTTTTGAGCAAACCGATTTATTTGAGAAGAAAAGTAGTTCATCAATTCGAATTCATGGGGAGTGAATGCCTTGATATCCAATCCCTGAAGGCCAAGCCTCTCACTCCCCCGGCATATTTCCAAAAGGCGCTGAGCAAGGTAAACGCACTCAACGCCTTCGGGCTCAACATTATCCAGCATTCCAAATCCGGAAGTCATGTTGACAGCGGCCAGCCTTAGGGCTTTTTTTCGATTTCCTTCAATCCCTGGTTCGCAAGATCCAAGGCAAAATCAATAAGAGGATCCAGGTTATTCCGATCATCCAGAATTTCCTGGAACGTCTTGTATGCTCCCTCAATAACTGTGACAAAATCATGCGCATGCTCGAGGATCCCTGAAGTCTGGGCATAAATATCGTCAAGACAAGCCTGGGAATAGAACTTTGATTTGCCGAACAACCTGAGTTGCTCGACAACATTCGGGATCCTATATTTGAAGCAGGATCCATCGGGTAATGTAACGCTCTTCTCACTCATATAAATTCAAATCCGATCACAAAAAGTTAATATAGACGTCTTCAAGATCATCGCCGACATAGCAAATACCTTCCAGCTGCACCACAAGATAGCCGTCCTGATCCGCGATGGTTGTGGAGGTATAAGACATGGTCGGCACGAACACGTTTACAATTTTCCCAGGCACCCAGTTGCCGGCAAGCTTTTCGCCGTGAACAAAAGACAGCATGGTTTCCTGATTGTTGATCAGGTCATAGAACTTTTGAACATCATGCTTTTTCAGTTTGATGGTCGCGGAAACGGTGACTTCTCGGGTCAAGACAACGGATTCGTCGATGCCGTCCTCTGCACACCAATCCGGGATGTCGGTCTTTGGTGTTCCGATTGTGATCGAAAGGGCCTGTCCGCTTGTGCAAAGGTAATCACTATAGGTTCCCAGCTGGAGCATGTTGTCGCGGACAACCTGTGGCGGCTGACTGTCGTAAGCAGGGGTCACGGCCGGGTTGTAGGCCTGAGCGGTATCGGAGTCATAGGTGAGCGCGGCGGTGTCATCAGTATTCGCAAAGCCAAGCTTGGTCTTGGCGCTGTTTGCGGTGTTTGTTCCGGTGGCCCAAAGAAGGCTGAGCACCGTCCCATCGGATGCGATTGTGAACTTGCCTGTGCTGTTCGACCAGGCACAAGTGATCACGTCCGCTCCGCTTGGAAGCGATGCGGCGGCCATTTTCGATGCGATCTCATTCGCGAGTTCGATCGGGTTGGAATAGGTTTTTACTTCCAGTTCACAGACCACGGTGCCAGCGGAATCGGTGAAGTCGATATACTTGCTGGATGCCGTGATAGTGATCGGGTTGATCAGATAGGAGATCCCGCCGATATCGAAGGTCACGCCGGCCAGCTCATTGGCGTTGAATTCGATGGCCATCGAAGTGGTCCGACACCCGGCGATTGCCTGATGAACACCAGAGGAAACAGTCGATGCCTGGAACATATGCGCGGTGAAGGTCGGCTGATCGGTATTCTGTGGCAAATAAAGAACAGCTTTGCCAAGACCAAGGCCGGTGCCCGGTGCAACGCCGAAATTAAAACTCATGGGGAGATTGGTGCTGGAAATTCCATCCCATACATTCCGGACTGCATAGCCGTTCACGCCGTCCTTGACCAGGACCGCTTGGCCTTTCTGGAAGTTTGCTTCCACGCCGGCGACCACTTTGATCACCGCGCGAGCGGCCGAACTCCCGGCGGTTGAGCCAGCATCGGTATTATATTCGGTTGTATTCGCATCGACTGCACCAATGCAGGATTCGATGAGAATGGAATAATCCGGCGCCACGCCCGGCGTTCCGCTTGGCTTGAAGTATTTTGGAATCGAGCCGGTCGGAGACTGCGAAGTCACAAAAGCCTTGGATGCTCCAATGGAATTTCGCTGTTCATCACTGGTCACGGTATTCACCGCGCCGGTAAGCTGAGCGCCTTCACGTACAACGGTGAAATTACTTGCGGCCGGATCGACAGGAGTTCCCTCGACAATTTCTGGAACAAAAGCAAAAACGCTAGAACGTGATGCAAAAGCCATTTTTTAGGTCACTCCCTCGATATAATCGACCAAAACGGTCATTTCTATAATGATGAACTGCTTCTGATCGCCGATCAGATATTCGATTCCATTGTCGCTGATAAAAGCGGAACTGATGCTTACACCGGTCAATGTAATGTCGGATTGGATCGCCGATATCACGTCAAACTCATCATTCATCAGATCGCATTCCATGTCTTCGCGCTTGTCTGCATCCAGATCAGGCCAATAGCCGTTGGTAAGGGTGACCTGGAATTGGCGTCTTTGATGAACCTCCCCCATGCACCACTCATCCTGGACATTTTCACTTGGCCCGAAGCCAATGCTATAGCCCTTAAGGAGATCCAAGGATGAATTATCATCGGCCTGATAAGCATCGGCCAGCTGGGTATATCCGGATATCGTGGCCTCAATCAGAGTGCCCAAAGCTGTTTTTATGTCGACAACTTTGCTCATCGTGAGGCCCTGCTTGTGGTGACACAAACTTCCGGTCGGTCCTTGCGGGCGTTGGCATTCAGATCGACCTGAAATTTATCCATGCGCATGGCCTTTTCGAACTTACTATCGGCCAGGGCTATTTCGTCTTTGAAATTTCTGGCTCCGATCCCTGAATAAATGATCACGGCGGTCTTGTGAACCGATGGGCCACGCAAGGTCGCTATATCCAGGATCTGTGCATTGTTTATCAGGATATCCCGCTTCACCAATTCCTTGGCAACATAGGTGGCCGCTAAAAGATGCTGATCATCCCAACTGGTTTTTCCTGTTTTCCAATTTTCCAGGAGCTTTGGAGCTTGGAGCATCGGGTATTCCTGGAACAGATCATCATCCGATGAGAATTTCTGCCCGACATATTCGAGTTCGAACTCAACCGGATCCGTTTCGTCCGGGAAGCTGATGCGCATCCAGTATGAATCATAGACTACAGGCGCATTGACCAGCGCCGTGACTTCGGTCGAGCTCCGACCAACCAGTCCCCAGCTTTTGTCATAGTCAGGAGTGAACTGAAGCACTCCTGATTCCTTGAAAAAGTCGGTATAATCGAGCAAATCAGCGGCTCTATACCACTCATTATTGTTGTTATATTCAATGAGTGGTCTTGTGGTGGCAGTCGATGAAGGTGGCCCACCAATCATGAAATACTTATGGTTGAAAGGCAGGAAAGACGTAATGTAAAGATAATCGCCCGGATTCAATTGAATCGAAGCGGTTTTCCCATTGTTGAATTCATTGACCTGGATTGTATAATCCAGGAATTGCCCTGTCTGGGAATTGAAATACATTACACGCTGGTCGAGATTGCTTATCATGATCCTGCCTTCTTTGAAGAAAAAACGGGGGAGATTTTCATAAAACCTCCCCACGTCCTTGCCTAAAATCTATCCCTAAAGGCCCTTCCCTCGCCCGGAAGAGCCTTTTTTATTCCTAGTCTTACTCTTCACTTTTTTTTTCAGGATCATCCGCTGGATCACCGGTATCGACCGGATCCGAAGGTGGCAGATAATCATCTTTCACAGGATAATAAACCTTGCGAACAAGCAGCCATGGATTGCCATTGGAACCGATCCCGCCATTCAACAATTCGACTGGATAATTCAATTCCCTGACTTGCTGCTTCGCATATCCAAGCTCGCCACCCCGACTTACAATCAGCTTGATATCGTCGATCCATTCATTCATGAGAAAAATCCCTATGAAATGACATAAAAAGGATCGATCCCCGAAATGAGGATCGATGCTTCAGAGTTTTTTAAGCACCAGTTTTCAGGACGATATGTTTGGCCGCGCCCTGGATTCCAAGGATCGCGCCGATAACCATATCAACAGACAGCACGTAAGCGAATTCGCCCTGACCGTGCTTGCTGGAGATTTGGAAGCGTGGCTCAAGCTGGGTCACCAGATAGCACCAGTCCGGATGGAAGAACAAGCCGCCCGCCGTGGCACTCACGGTCTGGGTATTGTCCTTATACATGTTGAAATTGAAGCGTTTGAGGGCCATTTGACCGCTGATGACAGGAGCATCGGTCGCGCCGAAGTCCGAACTCATCAGGGTTGTGTCCATCAATGCATCGGCGTAATAGCCGGGAGCAAGCAGGCCATACCAGCCGCCTTCTTCCAGCCATTTAGCTTGGGAAGCGATCTCAAAAGCCTGAGCCACAGTCGCTGCAGTCAGCGTGCTGGTCGATGCAATCGAGGTTGTTGGCGCGACCTTGGTATAGATATACGAGTTCAACTGATTGTTGATCGCATTCAGCATGGAAGCGCGAAGCTTGATGGAGTTGGCTCCGAACGGATCGACCAGGGACTGGATGAAAACCAGATCCTCAATATCGAAAGAGGCCACCAAACGGCGATCGGCAGTGATCGAAACGCTGGTCATGGAAAGGGCTTCAGGAGTGAACGTACGAGCGCCACCACTGGTATTGATGGTCAGGATCTGACCGGTGGCATCATTGATCTGGTTCACCTTAACGGTGTCCCCAGCTTCCTTGAGATCGCCGGTATAGGATCGGTTGATCAGGTTATAGATGATGTTGGTCTGGCGAAGCTGTTCCATAAAAACAGGCGACCAGAAAGTCTGCATTGCGGTTTGAACGGCGGCTAAATTGGTGGCTGTCATCGCGGTTTACCCTTCCGTGGTTTTGCTTTGAAACAGCTGGCCACGGTCGGGAATTTCTGGGAATTTCCGATTACGTGCCTGGCTGTCCCTCGACTCGCTTTTCTTTAATAGCGGTCACCTTGTCGGCATTCGACAATCTCGAATACTCTTCCATCGAAATTTTCTTCAAGCCACCGTCCCCACCGGTTTTGCCGTTGGGAGGCAATTTACCAAGTGGCACGACAAGTCTGGGATGATCGGTTTGAAAATCACTGACAACTTTGGCCAGAGAAGTTAAATCGACTTCGCCCGAATCACTGACTTGAATATCATTTAGATTGAGGAGCCCGAGATACTTGGGTTCCAACGCGATACCTTTTTCGGTAAGCAAGCCGATCGCTGCATTAACCTTGCGAAAGTCAGTCTTGTCGCGTTTATGAGTTTGAACTTCGTCGGTCAGTTCAGCTTTTTCACGCTTCAAATTCTCGATAACTTCCGCAAAGTTCTTCTCATCCAAAAGCTTTTTTTCATTGGCTGACTTCTCATTTGTTTCGAAATGAGCCAACTTCTCTAAAGCCTCATTGAGCTTAGTCTTTGCAGCCTTGGCTTCACCTAAAGTTTTAGTATAGGTGTCATAGCTTACTGTCTGGGTATTCGTTTCACCGACGCCACCGGCTGTCTCGGTTGGATTTCCACTGGAAGATCCTGGTTGGGTTGTGGTCATATTACCTCGCTGGAATTTTTTCTGTCAACTGTTTCATAATTTCTTTAAGATGCTGATCAAGTATTTCCTTGCTTCAGTGATCTCACCTGCACTCAATACTAAGAATGTTCGGCCTTGAGCCGCTTGTCCCTCTGCGACTTTTTCCTCCTTTGTGTTTTTGAATCCTATCAGGATCTGTTTTCTGGTGGCTTTGCGAAGGACCATGGAATCAAGCAAGGTGCCTTTTAAGGTCAAATTGCTGTTAATTCCGGTGGCGGCTTCAGGATGAGCGGGTCGATTCGCCCTCCACTTCGCATATTTGTCGCCCACGCGTTTCAGTTTTCTGGTTGGGCCACCCGGTCGTGCGACCCCCTTCCCCTCTGATCGCGTCCTTACCTTGATCATCTTTATAAGAAAGTTCCCGACCTTGCGGACGATTTTTTCATCATCCAGTTGGCCGAACACTCGAGCAAAATAATCGGCGACTTCCTTTGTCGCTGTCATTTATCGACTCCATCAATGATTTTTTGCAGATCCTTTTGCAGGATATCGAGGAACGGCCGCGCCTTTCCAGGTATGGGCTTGGGCTGACCATAGGTGCCCAGGATATTCCCCTCAGCTTTTCTTTCCTGCTTGGTTCCCTTTTTATATCCGACAGTGATCTGTCCCTTGGAGGAAAGACTGGGAAAGTATTTCATGGCATCTAGCATGTCATGGCTCAAAGCCAGATCAACCGGCCCGCCTGAGCTCACACCTTTTTTCTTTGCGTAAGCATCGGTGTATTTTCCGGCCTTTCCCGCCCAGTCTTTCCCTTCCACGTTATACCCGCTCTTCGATCGCTCCTGGATGAATTCAATTGCCTGCTTCGCGACTTCAGCCCGCTGTCCGGCGCTGAAGTAAGAAGGAACCTCAAGAGTCAGCTTTGTTTCCTTGTTTGCCATCAGGCGACAACTCCAGGTTTATTCTCGACCAAGGGATCGATGAAAGGTTTTTCCTCATCAATTTCTTTGATCAGTAATTCGATCTCAGCATCGGGCATTTCGGGATTGAGTTTTTTGATAGCACGTTTTCTGGAAATAAAACCAGACTTAACTTCAAGGTCGGTGTCCTTGACCATCTCGCCGCGCGATTGGAGCGGGATGGGTTTGGTGAACGTGGTCACAACCCGGGCCTTGGGACTAAATAGCGTTTTGTTATCGATGAGATTCCGCGACACCCACTTCGGATGGATCTGGTGCATCAGTTTTTCCCAGAATGCGGCTTCGGTTGTCACATAGGTATTGATCTGTTTTTTGATCGACTCATAGGTGTCGGAATCATCGATCATTTTACTGATTCCGGATGCAAACTGATCGACTCCTAAGGTTCCAACCGCACCAGGGCGTAAGCCTTTACTGGTAAGCCACAGGCTCATTTGCGAACTGGCCAGCGAAAGGACAGCGCTGATATCGACCGTGGGCTTCACGGCCTGGAAGCTCGAGCCACCTTCAGCTGTTCCATCCGATGCAAAGCTGAGAATCGAGTTCGGGGAAAGTTCGATCGATTTGTCCTGCAGATTGATCGCGACAAAGATCGAAAAGCACTGGTATTTTACCGCATAATTCAAATCGGTCAAAAGCAGAGGGATAAGAAGGGTCATGTCCTTGTTATCAGTCTGAATCCCGGGCATAGCCTGATTGTCCGAGTTGTTCGTATAGATCATCGGAACGGTTCCCAGGATATTCATGCCGTCCTGTTCATGATCCCTCATTTGCTCGAGCATGATATCGCCCTCCTGATTGAGGATCGCGAACTGGGAATCAGTGAACACCCAGAAAATATGATGCTCCTGGGCGACGATTGTGCATTTTCCCATGAACACAATGATCACGTCCGCGCTGGTCGGGTCAGTTTCCGAGTCATTCATCACCAGGAATTCATGATTCGGGATCGACCGAATGAAGGGCTTGCCCATGCCGGTGACCGGATTGATATTGGTCAGGCCGATATGAATCAGGTTGTAAAGGTAGGCATTAAAGAACTCATTGCTGATGTTCATTTTCCGATTCATATTCAGCTGTTCTTCATACCAGCGAAGCAGTTTTTCATCGGAATCATTCCCATCGACCACGCTCCGGATCACGGTCGATTGATAGATATTTGTGAGCTTGTCGATAATCTTTCTGAAAACATTGATTGGTGCTTGCCGGAACTTGGCCGCATCGAAGGATCTTTGGCCAAGGTCATCTTTCATCTTTTGTTCGAGCAAAACCTTCACGTTCCCCTCGAGAATTGTGAAAATCTCGGCGTTATAGATGATCCGATCGGCTTCATTCTGAATGAACTTCGCTATACGCTTGCGGGTGACATCGGTGAAAATATCGATCATAGATTGATTACCTTGGATTCGCGGTTTTCGTTGGCTTTGAGATAACAAATACCATAGCCGATAGCAGTCGTCACATGTTGATATTTTTTCGAATCATCCTCCACGGCCGTCCCCTCTTTCTTTCGGGTCAACTTCATGCCCTGATTGAGTGTCGGGCAGTTTTTATAAACGAACAGTCTCACTTCTTTTTTGGCATTCTGACACAGTGCATTGACCGTTGTCCATCGCTTGACGATCGGCGGGTTGATCGTCGGAACTTCAATTTTGTGAACAATCTTTCGCTGGGCAAGCCAGTCTTTGATGAGATCATAGTTCGAGCGCAAGGAGTTCGATGATCGGGCTTTTCCAGTTGCATCGCCGTGTACAATAACGCTTGGGACTTCATGGAATATGCATTTATCGACAAGGCCTGGATCGCTTGAGGGATAGAGCGACTCGAATTCATCTAAGTTATCAAGGCACCAATTCGCATTCTCAATGATGGATTCCGCAAAGAAGTGGAAGTTTCCCTTTCTATCAACCTGAAGCAAGGCCGCGCTTTGCGGCTTCCCATCGGCCGTGTTAAAGTCAAAGCAAATACGCAAAGGAAGCGTCCGATCAAGCTTGTAAACCTTATCGATGAAGTTCCTTGCTTCAGCATAGGCATGATAAATCCCTTTCCCTTCCAGGCTTATCCATTTTCCGAACAGATATCGCTCCGCTTCAAGGATGCTATAATCCTGAAGCAGCTGGTCAACATAGATCGGATCCAGGTGGAAGTTGTCGGTTGTGATCGAATAGAACACGTATCGGGAGGCGAACTGCTTGCTCCCTTCAATGAAGTAGTCGTGCCAAAAGCTATCCGGCTCCCCCGGGTTGGTCGCGGTGATCAGGATATTCTCATGAACCTTCTTTATCCGCCTGAGCCGAGCCTTCAGGATCTTGAATCCGGCCGCAAACTCCTCATCATTCTCCGTAAGCTCCTCAATGATCAGCATCGACAGCTTCAGGGACCGAAACTTCCCATAGCGCCTGTCCCCCCAGGTCACAGGAAAGATCTTGGAGCCATTGGAAAAGGTGATTTCGGCCTTGTGCTCCGATTTCTTATAGTCAACCCCCTCGACCAAGGCGCCTTCCAGGTGTTCGACAATCTCACTAAATATGGTCCGCTTTACGTCCGGGAGGGCGCGGCGCCCAATTGCGACTCGAGCTCCCGGCCAGCGCCTACAGTGGAGGATGGCAAGGTGGGCCAGGAGAATGCTCTTTGCCGATCCAACGGAGCCTGAGAGGAGGATCTCGGGCGTATAGAGGGAATAGGCGTGATTGAATATCAGCCGGATAACATCGCACTGATAACCAAAGGGGACAAACCCAGTGAGGTTGGTATTAGAGGGCTTGTCCTCCTCAGCATCGATGGAGGAGCCCTCAACTTCAGATTGCTCTAGGGTCATAGGCCAGCCTTGGTCCCTTGGGTTTTTCCTCATCCGGATCATCATCCTGGGGAGCCGGATGATCAGTCCACTGGCAGAGGTTCTTCAGGCAAAAGATCAGCATGGGGACGTTCCCGGACAGGGCCATCATCACGGCCTTGCCCTTCAGGCTCATCTTGACTCCCTCTTTCTTCTTTTCGCGCAACTCAGCCATCGTATCGCACTGGTTCCAATAGAGACAGATTCGCTCAAGGGTCTTTTGGGAGGGTACGCGACGAAAGGGAGGATCATCCCGCTGGGTCACTCGGAAGAGTTCCACTTTGATCTGATCCCATGTCGCGCCAAGGCCAATCAGCATATCGCATATGAATACGATAGCCTTCTCCTCATCGGGGGTCAGTTGTTCTTCAGCGGTGATTCCCGACATATGATCTTATTTTGCCTCAGCGGTGAAGAAATCCAGCAACTTCGAAAAGAAGGATGGCTCCTCTGAAGCCATTGGGATCTGTGGCTGGAGCGGAACCACCCCTCCGTTGGAACAATTGCAGGCACTGTTTGATACTGATGCTAGCGTATCGCCTTTCCCGCATTTCTTCCAGCAAAAGGCCCATGTTGATTTAAGCACCACAACTTCAGGCATATGATGCTTTTCGGTCGATGCGCATCCCATCAGGAAGCAAAGGAGGAGGCTTTTTATTGCCATTGGTTTTTTGTCCTCGGATTGATATTGGGTGGTTATACCCCGAAATGATTGGGTAAAAAAAGCCCTTAATTTTCTATGAAGAAATGCCGAAGAGAGAATTGTAAGTCGGTTGTGATGCACAAAAAATCGAAAGGAAAACCCAATGAAAACCCTTATCCCAAGTATGATTCTGGCCATGAGCATGACCGCTTGCGGAATGGATGATTCGAGCACCGTGACCGATTCAAAAGTGATCAGCACTTCAGCCGAAGTCAGTCCGGATGGAACTAGTCCAGACAAGATCCCTGATTTGGCGGGCTTTGAGCATATCGCTGGGGGAATCGATCAATGTCTCTTCCAGGATGATCTTTACTGTGAGGCTAGGTTCACCAGTCCGATCAACTGCCAGATCGCTACATTCGTTTTCCGGACAGTGAAGAACGGCTATCTCTATCTGCAAGTGAAAGAGAATGTCCTATTACGCCAAGGCGAATATCACATCATTCGCTTTGATGAAAAGCCTGAGATTCATAATATTACTGACAACTATAGCGAACAATACACACACAGTTTCAAGTGCGAGGGCTGAAATGAGCATTCTCCCCTCGATTTGCGAGCGATGCTCCAGGGACTTTGATCTGATTCACTTTCACTTGGAAAAGATCCTGATGGTCGAGCACTTTGCTATCTATAAAACAGTCTGCGGCTATTGCATGACAGCTGATGACATTATTTTAATAGCCGAAGGCAATCTTTTGCAGAGGGAAATCGATGAAAAAGGCCGCCGGTCGCCCTAAGGATTCTGAGCCAACGGAGCCAGCAACATACAATCTGACTCTGGAACAAATATCATGGTTAAAAACACAGGCCTCAATGACCCATATATCGGCCTCTAAAAAACTTAGAATACTGCTTAAGCAAACAATGAATAACGGAGTGCAAAATGAGAATCCGGAAAAATAAATTAAGAGGATTGATTGGGCTGACCGAAGAGGAAAGAATTTTAGTCGAAAGGGAGCGTCAGGACTGGATATTCAATTCGATCATGCTTGCTTTGGTGTTTTTCTTCATATGGCTGTCATCAGGCGCGTTTATGGTAATGATGGGTAATTTCGCCCATTAGGCCGGCTAATCTCAATCATGGTATAAAGCCTCAATTAAAAAAGGTGAGGCAAACCAAATGAATATGAACTATGCGGCTTCGCTGGCCAATGGCCAGATTTGGCCCAAGGTAATGCAAATACCACTGGTATACGAAATGAATGGGCTAAGCACGGCCCATCTAAAAGATTCGACCAACCCCAACATTTATCTGATGAACGTGAGCGCCGCCCCGGGCGCACCAAGGATTTTTGAGTTTGTTTGCCCGAGTAATGCATTTTTCATCATCGCCCAAATCAATCTGGTCATAGTCGATGCTGCAGTAACCTCCACTAAATTCGGAGGAGGAGCGGCCCTTACCAATGGAATAATTTGGCGAGTGGTCGATGCGAGTAACAATCTGCTTTTTAATTTCCATTCCAACCCGACCATAAAGATGAACTATGAGTTCTTCAATATCGCGGGAACGGAGATCCAGCTTCAAACCGGCGCTGACTTGGTCACGGTCAGCTGGAAAAGTTCGGTAATCGGCGTCCTTGCCACAATAAGACCCGGCTGGAAAATCCAGGTGGTCATCCAGGATGACCTGACTGCACTCGATTTCTTTGAGGCATCGGTCACCGGCGCATTTTTGCCTCCCGATTTGATTTTCCGGTATTTCCCAAATCAATCACCCTCTGGAACTTGAAAAAAAGAGCCGATCCTTTTCAGGATTGGCTCTTTGAACATAACTGAGTGTCGCATTTAGAAGGATGGGAACTCGAAAATCTATTTTCCTTTGGATGCTGAAACTTCGATCTCAACCTTGACAGTTGTTGTCTCGGAGCCATCAGCATTTTTTGTGTGAGATCCGGATGCCTTAACCGTGGCTTTGCCGGCGACCGATCCGGTCGCGCCACCGATCACCGCACCTACGTCAACCGCCCATTGGCTTGGCTTGGGTCTTTCATACATGGTGTCAGCTGAGCCGCCCTTCATTGGAACCATGACCGGTTCGCTCCGATCAACCGAAACGCATTCATCCTCAAGGCAGAATTCGATTTGCTTGCCCTCGAATTCCGGGCTGGTAAGAAGAACTGTCTCAACATCGAAGAGCTCCTGAGCTCGCGACTGAGGCTTGGCGCTGATCACTGAAGTCATTGAAATAAGCAAAAGCGACCCGACGAATTTCCAACTCATTGTCATACCGATCTCCTTTTATGCACGGCGATTGCCGTTTAGTGATCTATTTGGAGCTATGTTTATAGCAAAAAAGCTGAAATCTGTGAGGAACAATTCAGGAATATCAATACTTATGCAAATTCTATTAATTCTCGAGATAGTAAGCGGCTTCCTTGGCGCTTCGAAGCCCTTCCTTCACTATCCAATGCAGGAGTGATTCCTGGGAGGGCTGATCCATCCAGTTTTCAAACATGATTTTGGCCTTCCCGAGATCACCCGCGCATTCATCCTTATAAATAAGCCAAAGGGCCAATGATTTGGTATCGGTGGAAACAAGTGTCCCCATGAAATGGAGCGTCCATTCATCGCCAAAGAATTTCTGGCATTCTACTAAAACAGTCAATGCACCAGCATTTCCCTGGCAGACAGTTGCGAAATCTTGTGCGGTAATTTTCATTGTCATCATGTCATTAATCCTACATATATTGCCAATACACGCCTAGCGCTTGGTTTTCAGCGCTCAATACTTCCTCGCCTGATAAACCGAGATTTCCCGTCCGAATAGATTGGCATTCAATCTATGAAAGCGCACGCGCGTAAATATTGGTCTTATCGGCATATGAATCGAGACAACCGTTTCCAGCTTCATTGATCGATGCTCATCGGAAGGGTATTCATAATCGAAATAAGGAGATTCTGGATCCATCCCGCCTATTTTCAACCACGGCGCTGGATTTAAAGTTTCAAGGATTGGATTGTAGTCGAGCACGTATAGCCCGCCCTCCTTGATATACATTAGAAATCTCCCGCCGCGACTTGCAGACAGGTCAGGCCAAGTGATCGCCACATTTTGACAACCCCAAAACAAGTATGGCGTGAGAGCCATTGCACAGTCTTTTCCCTTACAGCTTCAGAGCGACCAGAAAAAATGAGGACCTTATAAATATCTTTCTCATCCTCGGGGTCCTTAGTGTTGTCAGTGAGATTTCGGAATAATTCTATGATATCGGGATTCGGTAAATCCTGGTCACACGCCTCATAGAAAGCATCCCAATTTTGATCCTTCTTATCGCATTCCACAAAATGTTTGCGGTGCTCAATAAGGGCCATTGTTCCATCCAGATCGAAAATCACGGTGTCTTTCATCATTTAATTCCTAGAATTTCATCGTATTTTTTATCTCGAGCGTCTTTGTTTGGAAAGATCCATTCCAGTGGTTCTTTAGCATTAAGCATATAGAATTTTATGCAAGGAACGCCTTCATTGTCTGGATACCAAGCGTATTTCCCCCGCGCGAATGAAAGGACATTGCAGAGGTTGATTGGATGATTGACCACTTCTCGATAACGCCCTTCAATTGAAGGCGGGCCGTCTATAAATAAGACCGGCGCTCTAAGTATTGCAAGCTGGTTATTTTCCATTCATCACTCCATGAATCCCTGCAGTCCTGACCAGATCCCGGATCTCTTTGCTGGACTTGAAGGGCTGGTATAGTTCACTCATATCGAGATTGCTTAAATCTGCCATGGAATACGCCCAAGGCTCATACTTCGGATCGAACCGTCCTTCGCTTACAATCCAGGCTGTCCATTCGCCAAAGCTGCAATCAACTGTGTGAAGCCAGTCGGCAAGCAAAAAGAACTCACTGCCCTCGGTATGAATGGAAACGACAGGATTATGGGCGAATTTCACTGAGCCGGATCTTTCGAAGCCGCCGGATTTTCCAAGTATCGGTGAATTCCACTTCCACCTGGGAACCTCAAAACCACTCACCGCATCGAATTTAAAACAGAGGTTCGATAAGCGTCCGGCCAAAACCTTGATTTTCAGATCCCGGCGATGCGCATGCACGGCCAGGGGAATGAGGCCACCCACGGCCAAGCCGCCTTCAGGCTCATGGATATACATTCGCTTGAGCCTTCCCCCAAGCCCTTCACTCAGCACAATGGAATGCAGGCCCTTGACGTGGCAATTTTTTATGCTCTTCTCGAGGATCATTCGTCGCCCTCCAAATCAGCCCATGCTCTTTCCAGGTCGATATACGCCTGACTAAGACCGGGATGTAGTCTTTTAGCGGCCATGAGCACACCCTTAATCTTCGGCCATGCATTGCGAAGTTCGACAAGGAATTCCGCTTCGGCTTTGGATGGTGCGATATTATAATATGTTGCATCCTCCATTATATAATCAAAGTCTTTTTGCGGATCATGATCAGGTGTGACTACTTGATAGGAAGGCTCATTACTATTTTTTTGGGGATTGAGATTTAAAAACCCCCAAGGCGCGGGTCTAACGTCTTTCGCTTGGCTTAGTTTATCCAGCTTTTCGATTAGGCTCATAGCGGCCTCGGTGGCATTGGCATCCAGTGCGTGGCATCCCGGATCACGTTCTGGCTTTGATCAGAATATTCCGGCAGGTGATCGCGTGAATCGAGGGAGTAGTATCCAAAAATCCATCCCTGAGCCAGGGAATGAATCATAATCAATTCATTGCTGTATGCGCTGCTCGGCCCTATGCAAAGCATTGGAGTATGGATCTGATAGCGCTCCATTTCGCCTATCAGGGATCCTATCTCGAGCATGCAATTTATATTTGCCGGATCCATGATCAGATCCAGTTCCATGAGCCGATTTCTCAGCGCTATGATTGTGATTCTCGGAGCCGCGAAGCAATCGCCCGAAGGTATTTTGCTCATAGGATGATGAGCCCTCCCCCATTTTGCTTCCTTTGCTCTTTCTGATACTGAAGAAAGCGCTTTCTCTTATCCTCTGTTTCAGACTTGATCCAGGACACGGCCTTATTAATACACTGATTCGGGTTCGGCGCGCTGCAGCTGTAGTAAGCGATCTGATTGCAGAGGGAATAGACCAGCTGATCGCCGTTCATGCCGTTGGCTGTCATTTCATTCTCGAAAAATGCGTTCACCCGATGGCAGAGGTCCTGGGTTTTTGGATCATCATTGATTTGCATTATTTTTTCCCCTCCATGTTGGCCATATAAAAAGCGATAGCGGCCAAGGAAGCTCCATAAGCAAACGACTGCAATTCTGCGATTTTGGCCTGATCAGTTCTCTTTGATTTCAGTTCATTGAAAATATCTTTCCCTGACTTTTCACAAACGGCGCGGGCTGTCGAAACAAGAGTCGGCCCTAATATTTCCTCAATTTCTTCAAACGATAATGTCACTTCCATAAGCTCTTTCACTTGATTCCCCTGGCCTGCTTCCAGCGATGCATGGCACTTTCATGTTGATTCAGAAATTCCACGGTCATTCGCTCGACTTCAGCTTGATCATTGAGATCCTTGACCACAAAAATGAAAGGCTGAGGATCGACAAAATCGATGATTTTATATAGCTCCCTGATCTGGTTGCCCTGCCTAAGTGAAGTCAGTGATAGCAATAAGACAGCCATCGATAGACCGCCTATGAGAAATGGCACTGTAGCCGGGAAATTGATTCTCATCGGATCTCCTCATAGCGATCAGCAACATCGGAATCAGCTAATTCTGATTCGAATTCAGCGATAATCTGACCCAGCTTGCGGTGAAGTGCCTTGGGGACCAGATCATCGAGATCAGACAGGACGCCCATCGCGTTATCCATGACATGCTTTGCATTCAAAAGCTGACCGTGCTGGAGTTTTTTCATTTCGCAAGCTCCGCAATCAAGTCATCAGCCGCTAGCACTGACCACTTTAAATGATCGCTGGTCATAGGAACCCCATAATGCATAATCAGGGCATTCAAATTACTCGCGGCCATGGCTTCGCGTTTAGTGAAAGCGCCGGGCTTCAATAGAGCTTCGATCTTTGAGAAATAGGCATCGAATTGATTTTGCTTTTCCTCCTGATCGAGGATCCAATCCCTAGCGGCCGCTTGCATAGCCGCCAACTCCCTGACTTGCTTTTGGAGCCGTTCGAGCTCCTCAATCACGCTGTGCACTGTCATCATCGGAACTATTCCCCCTTCCGTCCGGACTTTCTTAAACCACTTCATTCAGTCAACCTCTAGGAGAATGGAGGTCGATGTCAAAACCTCCTGCCTGGTTTTCTTATCCTTGGTCGCCAGGATATTATAGACCTGCACAACCAGATCAGCTTTGCTTGGCTCTTTTTTGATTGTTTCCATAAGCGGTGTTCTTTGCTCCTTGACGGTGGGCTTGATTGGTTCGGGAGGAAGTTCCGGCTCGAGGTTGAAAGGCGTTTCAGGATCCAATCCCGACTCCTGAGCGGCCATGATCTCCTTGGTCCTCGACTCGAGCGCGCGGGTCACGCAAACAGGGACCATCTTGACGCTGATAAATGCGTCCGCAATCCTGTTCAAAAGATCCCATTGATTGGAAGCCTTGAGCCGCCAAATCATGGGCGTGAATTCTGACAGATTGCGTCCGGCCGCTTCCATCACTTGGTTTATTTTGGTGACCGTTGTTATATTTTCGGAAATAAGGTGTTTGCACCCGGCCTCTATATCCTCCACAAATCCTAATTGATGTTTGGTGCCCATAGGCGTTCCTTTAATGCAAAATGCAGCATCCCAGTGCAAAGACTGGGAATCTGCTTGAGCTTGTAATTTCACTATTTTGAATCAGTTCGGTTTGCGTTTTGGAAAATAGAATTTCGGGAGGAAAAATACAAGAGCCCTTTTTCCCACGCCCTGAAGAAAGGTTAAGAGGAAAAAAGAGCCCAATGCATGATCGGCACGCACAAGTCCTTAACTTACCGACCGACAACCCCCAAGCTCTAGCATTCCTGAAAAGGAATTTCACTCACAAAACGCATATTCATAACCATCCTTCGCCTTCGCTCCGCTTCGGACTCAGGTTCCGAACGAACCGTTCCGCTTCGCTGCACTCCCGTCCGGGTCCGTTGGACTTTGTCCGTTTCGATCTTTGAATCCAAAAACAACTCAGACCAAGTCGGAGCAGTGAGAAAAACCAAGCATGTCCGGGTATATTCTCGGCGCCAGTTCTTCGGGTCAAGTTCCCGGTCCCTAGAGTCATAAAGGGGAATTTCAAAACCTTGGTATGAAAGGGATTCCGGCCGCCCGATACATCCTCAGAATGTATCGATACATTCTCAGAATGTATGCCATTAAGGAATGGCCTGGACAGAAAAAGATTCATGCTATAGCCTTGGGTTATCGATATTAAAAATCACATATGCTATTGCTTTGATTCCAATAAAAACCATGCAGGCCATCACATGCGTAAGCTAGTTCGACAGCAAATTAAGCGTTATACCAAGCTCAACCATATTCATTTTTGTGCTGTAGCCCTGAAGGCAAAGGATATACAGAATTTTGTACGTCACTTTTTGTTCCATATCAATAACCCCAAAAATGAACCTCAATGCGTTGAAACCCTTCTCAGTACTATTGTTTCCTTGACCGGCTGGTGCGCAAAAGCTATTAGCAATTCGATCACAAGACTGGTGTCCGAAGGTGAATTTGAAAGAGTGAGTTCTCATATAATCCGGCTGAATCACGACATTGCAAATCAGTCCCCATGGCACGATTTTTATTCCAGCTATAATGGAAAGACGGTTATATATAACGAAGCCCAAGATGACCTGATCTCGAAGTTGAAAGGGCTGAAGAAATTCTCAACAATTCCCAGAGACGAACAAGATTTTGCACACACTGAAAAATTATTAAGGGAACAGGAAATGTCTGCATTAATTGCGAAAATGGAAGAGTTAACTCAGACACAGAATGAAATGAAGGTCATGCTTGTCGAAATGATGGCCGAACTCAGGAAACATGATCCGGTCAAAGCGGAACAGATCCAAAATAGAAATCTCAGGCTGATCGAAGGCGGGAAATGAGAGATCCTCTGATGATGATAGAGATCATGACCAAACGCCGAAAAGAAATCGAAGCTGCAGTCAGCCCTCGATGGACTAAAAGAGTGACCGATGAGGAAATGGACTATTTCATCATATGGGCCTCTCGAGCACAGATTTATTTCGGGCATCCGGAACGGCGGCCTCTCGGTGATGCATTTCGCGGATTTGCCAAAGCCTGTGAGTTCCATAAGACGCCTAAAAAAGCACCTTCCCCGACCTATTACCCTATCGAAACTGAAAACCCTTATTTAGATCCCGAATATTCCGCGCACCTCAGATCCAGGCTGACCGGCGATCTTTTTGATCGGCAATTACTTGGAAAATGGGAAAAAGATCCCGAATAAAATTCACTTGCCTATTTCCTCCCCCTAGTGCATTTTCAGCGCTCTAAAAATTCTTTTTTAAGAGCAAAATCCCGATGGAACAACCTAATTCCCCTGAGCCCACAATTAAGGAGTCATTCCATAAATTGTTGTTGGCGTTGCTTGCGTTTGATGCGGACGATACTGATGAACGGCCTGAAGTTAAGCTGGAACAGATCAATATTCTGGAACAGGGGAAGGCCAAGGTCGATGGATATAAATGGATCCTGGATAACCTGGAAGTCCACAAGCTCTATATGAAAGGCCGCAAGGAAGCATATGCGAAGGCCGAGAAGAGCATTGAAAAGCATATCGATTCCATTCTGGACAACATGCTATTCGCCCTGCAGACCAATAAATTCGAGAAGTTCACCGGTAATGAATTTGTCGTGAAGGTATATCCCTCCACTCCATCGGTTGAAATCAAAGGCGGCGATCCCACTGCCAGCCACAAGATCCATTATGACAAGTATGTGAAAGTGAAATATGAATGGGACAAAACCGCTATTTCCAGCGCCCTGAAAGTCGGAGAGGATGCGTCCCTAGCCGAATTCGCTTCACTCAAACGCGGCGTTCACCTTCGGTTTGCAATCAATAAGGAAGCCAAAAAATGAATCTGGAAGTTGTCGAAACTCAGGTCGAGAATACTAGCCTGATAAGCGTGGAAGAGACTAGGGCCATCCAGGAAGTCCAGGCCATGTGCACCATCGCCAAGCGCTTCCCAAGGGATCTGACAAGCTGCTATACGGCGATCATGAAGGAACTCGATCGGCCCTCTCTGGCCAAGGTCTGCATTTATTCCTATCCCAGAGGTGGGCAGGCTGTGTCTGGAGCATCAATCCGACTCCTGGAAGTGGTCGCAAGGAACTTTAAAAACCTGCAATCCGGAATCAAGGAACTGACCAGGCTGGAAGGCTCATCGATTTGCGAGGCCTATTGCTGGGATATGGAATCCAATATCAAAAAAACCCTGACCTTCACCGTCAAACATATCCGGGATAAAAAAGGCGGCGGCGTCAAGCTCACCGATGAGCGTGATATCTATGAAATTATCGCCAATTATGGCACGCGCCGAATGCGGAACTGCATCCAGGCCATGATTCCGGCCGATATTATGGAGGATGCGCTCGAGAAGGTTCGCAAGGTCATCGCCGCTGGTGATAAGAGCGAATCCTTGAAAGACCGGATCCAGAGGATCCTCCTTGCCTTCGATGCCTTGGGAGTCACCCAGCAAATGCTTGAGACTTATCTCAAACATCCGATTGCCCAGACCATCCCTGATGAATTTGTGGAATTGCAGGGCATTTATAATGCGCTCAAGGATAAAAGCGCCAAGCGTGAGGACTATTTCGTCTTTGAGACTGCCGATAAAACAACCCCTCAGGACGTGACCGATAAAAACGTGAAGGAACAATTAGAAAAACAGCGACACGACATGTTCATCAAGGTTGAGGAAAAGATTCGGAACAAGATCGCGGCCGGCGGTGATCCGGTTGAGATCGAAAAGACCATCGGCATGGCCCTTGGGGACGTGCAAAACCTGAAAACCGATCAACTGGTAGCTTTGTGGGGAGTTTTGAAGTGAGCAAAAAACCAGAATGGCAGGAATTTCATATTGAAATTGCCGGAATCAACAATTTGCTATTCAGCGCACTGGCCATCGGATCGGATTATAGCAATCAAGAACTGATGACAATGGCTCGAGAAGGGAAAATGCCACCGTTAAGGGATGATCTCCTCACGCCTGAAAAGGTGGCCACTGTCATGGCCATGCTAATAGCATCATGGATGAACCTTTCTAAGATCCGTTTTCCAGAGGAAATGATGGAACGGATAAGTGCGCTGGTTCCTTATTTTCAGAACATATTGAAGGATGCCCAAGACATTCGTCAACATAGCTCAAACTGCCCTCTTCATTCCGTTCCGAAAGGCCCGAAAGGGCCAGTGAGGATGTGATGGGTGATTTCATAAATGTCATGCAGGAAATTGCCGGCGCATTCCCTCCCGGCTATGACACAAGCCTTTCACGCGCACGCGCGAGGATTCGAGCGGCCTCTTCCGTTGGGCTATACAATTGCGGCTTTGGCATTGATGAGTTGGATCAGGATGCCGTGATCTGGTTAAGATCGCAAGGCTTCAAGGTTCTAAAAGTCAAACTGCATCTGGGAGCTCCATACGTGGAAGTGTCCTGGGAGAAGAAAACGAATGGATGAGACTACTTTGTTCAATGTTAAGCCAGTCAGATTCTTTTCGTTTGGCCCTGATTCTGTGTGGACAGACAGCGCTTCACCGAATGGAAGTCTATCATCTAGTTATAAAATAAGTCTGCAGATCCAAAATAATGAGACAAAACTTTGGCGTGGTTCGGATCGAATATTTCCTGGTGAGACTTGGCGCTTGGCCTATTGGGAGGATTCCAATCCGATCTCATACCAGAATGATCGCCAAGATTATGAGCGTGAGGAACTCGAGCGGATGCGTGAGAAGTATTCGCCCAAGGCGATCAACGCAAGGAATCCATGGGCCAGATCCCTTGGGGTTGTTCTTTTCATCAATATTTTGATCGCGGGATATTCGCTGTTTCAACTCTTTATGAGGGGTTGCGGATGAGCCAGAAATTATTGAAGCATGTTCAAGACAAGCTAGCAGACAGAGGACTTGATAAATCCTTTAAGGAGTCACTCGAAATTGCCATTGATCGGATGGGCTTTGATGCGGATTGGTCGATGGATCAAATCAGTGTTCTGATGAGTTTTGGATGGGCTTGCATTGCTGTCGGCATGGAACTTGAGACTCCTGGTATCGCCGAAAGGATGAGTTGATGAAACTCAACATACCGATCATCACCGAAAGAATTGCTTCCGGCCAGTCCGATGATGAGATTGTCCAGGACTATAAAGACAACGGCTATAGCACTTCAGCTGTCAGCCTGATCATTCAGCGGTGCAAAATAAAGATGGGTCTGAAGCCAAAGAATCCAGGCGTGCCAATCGATCCGAAGCAGGATTGGGGACTAAGAACCTGGAATCGAACAATGCGAAATGGATGGGTGCCGAAATGAAAATGAAATACTTCCATAACCCCGAAACATCAAGCGAAGCCGATGAATCAGCCCATAAACTGATGATCTATGTCGACGAAATGGGTGATGAATTTTTCAAGCAACAATCCAAATTGAATTGGAAAAGACTAAAGGAAATGATGATCACCCATGAATTATATATGCCTGATAAACAAATCGATGAAACCATGAAACTTCTAAACGGCGTTTACATGATCGCGCATTATGAATCCAAGCATGGGAGATTGGTGGGGATATGAGCGAAAAAAAACCATATGATCCAGTTCTTCGGCAAGCGATGGAGGACATAAAGAACATTTGCAAAAAGCACAATATCGGCGCGCACGTCCTGCTAGCATCACCAACCCATACCGAATTCGGCCTTCTCTATGATCTCCCAAGCTGGTCATGCGCAAGCTTCCAAACACTTCCCAACGGCAGTGCAGCATTCAGAATGAAGGCGCGGGGAGGAAATGCCAGGGATCATCGCAAGGTCGATGCGACCATCCATATGATCTTTTCGTTTGCGGACATTATGATGAATCATGTGCATATGATCAGACATAATATTGTTCCGGAAATTGAGAAGTACGTGCAGGTTGAAGCCAGACCACTTGGGCAAGTGCCCGATTCCCATCCAGGCGATGGCCTATGAGCCTTCATACTATTTATGATGCATCCCGGATTCTTAAAATGAGTGACTGGCATCTTAGAAAGCTGATCAAAGAAGGGCAGATAAAAACTGTCCTGGTCGAGCGGAGCATGCTCGAAGGGAAAAGACACGTCCCTCAGCTGGTTGTGAATGCAATTGAGCGCCGGGAAATCGACCGATTTATCGAGGAGCAAAGGAATGCTTGAAAAGACTGATTATCATAAACACAATGCCGAAATGATTTATCACTGCTTCAATGATTTAGAGAAGAAATTGAAGGCAAGAGGGATATTTCTAAGCAGCCTTGCCCAAGGTGATCATGGCCGCCGAAAGACTTCATAATGAGATAAAAGCTTTCCGCGAAGAACTGATCGAAGAGCACACAAAAAGAAAGAACCCCAAAGGCTGAGCCATCAGGGTTCGGAAGCTGTCGCCCACAATGGCAACGGAGATTGGCAGACAAGTTAGAATCTAAGGCACCGCATGCCGATGGATTTCACCGTATAGGAAATCGATCTTGTCCGCAACATCCTGAAGGTCGATGGTCATTTTGATCTTGAGGGCCTCATAGGAATCGGTCATTTCTTTGAGCCCATCGACACTGAGCGATCGAACATCCATGAATTCGCGGTCAAGGACGTACTTTTGCTTGATCATAGCCATAGTTTCAAACTCACAGTCCCCATGCGCTGGTCCTCCCATTGACTGATTGCGGCTTCATACTCGAAGCGCGGCCGGATCATCCAAGCGAAGCCGATTGAGCGAATGTCGGTTATTCTTTGGGCAATCTCAGCCGAATCATCCGCGAAATAAATGTCCAGGCCTCTGAATGGAAAAAATCCGGTGCGCACGTATCGCGTCCGGATCTGCTTCACTGGATTCAGATCATTTTCCATCAGGATATAGTATTTCTTTTTTGCGGCCCGGACGCTGAAGCCTTGAAGAGTTGTCTTTCCAGCCTGCCTTCTAGTGTGAAGGCCAAAGTCGATCCCCTCGATACGCTTGAACTTCCCTTCCAGATACACTTCTGGGTCATCCTCGTATTTTGTTTCGAGAAAATTGTCCTCACGCTGTTCGAATTGAAAGCCGGACGTAGCCAAAAGATAACGGAGCTCAAACCAGGAATTCAGCCAGCTTATTTGTCTGACAAATTTTTCCTGTCCGCGCCCAAGTCCGTTTCCTTTTTTAATGGCCAGGTCGTGGTTATTAAGGCCCAGACCGACCACAGGCAACTGATAACCCAGCTTAAAATCCAAATAATGGCTGTTATAATCGACACGATAGTTCACCCAATATTGTCGCGTTTCAACAACCCTATCACGTCCAAAACGTCCATAAGAAACAAGAGCACTAAGGCCAGCATGTCTAAGAACCAATTGCCCAACTGTATACATTTCGAACTGATCGCGCTTGCCAGTATTGACATCGGTCAACCCCAGTGAACGGTAATCGAGCCCTAAATCCATCCAATCAACTGAGCCCAGGCCAAGGAATTCCCGGGCCTCACCTTCTCGGGCGTACGTGGCCATGAACTCTTCGCTCATGGCCCTCCCATAATCATTCAAAGTGTCCCCGCCATCATTTGTTGCGTGGCAGGTGACACAGTTTTGATATCCATGGAGTATCGTTTGAGGGTATGCGAATGCTGTTTCAGCGATCAATAGTACCGCTAATAGAAATTGTATCACCGATCACGACTCCTGCCTTCTCGGCTTTTTCAATTCCATATTCCCGGTAATTCACGTCGAATGCGAAACCCCAGCCGATGCTGGATTTTGATGCAGTCCCCTTGATTGGCTTGGTCACGCCGTGAAGGGTGAAGTTTCCGGTGAAAGGGCCACCTGCTTCAGGCAGGGGATCCAGGACCAGTTTTGCTTTTGGGAATTTGGAAACTTCTAGATATTTTCCCAGCATATGTTCGGTCCTTACGCCCGCATCCAGCTTGGTCAGGTCAACCGTAAATTCACCGGAAACTTTCCCAGCAAGCACAACCGGCTTGCCCTCAATCGAGCATCCTTTGCCAGTGAAATCCAGGATTCCCTTTGCAGCTTTGCCTGAATATTCACAGGTGCCACCCCCATATGCAAACTGAGCCAGTGAAAAGGCGATGACAATGAACGATAAAACATGTTTAATCATAGCTGTTCCCAAATTTAAGATTGAATAATTCGGTGATTATGGACTGGGGAGGACTGATATGGCCAGCAAAAAAGATGAAATCAGAATCGATTTTGATTTTTTGAAGAAAAAACTCTCTGACCGTCTAATGCCGGGCATCATTCTGCCAATTGCCAAACCCAAACTCTAATCTGGAAGTGTCAGCCAAAGAACCCGTGGCTCCATGCGATTATCGACATGGAAATGCTTCGGGTATATCCCAACCGAAAAACCTAAGACGCATGCGGCTGTAATGAATTTATGCTTGGTCGCGCTATCCCAATGCTGATGATCGATATCGGCGGCTGTTCCGATCAGGTGCTTGCTGGCAGTCGCGCCACCCTTCAAAGAATTATACGCAACGGTCCTCCAGCCCGATGAAATCACAAAAGGGACACCCACAACCGTCCGAAGTTTTTGCAGCTTGAACATGAATTCGACATTCATCCGCTGGGTTTTGGTGTCCTGGCTCCAGAATTCGTCCTCATAGAAATCATCGGTCAGTTTTTTTCTTATCATCCCTGAGGCCCGCCTGATTTGAGGTTTTGATATCTCATTGCCAGGGAATCATGCTCTATCTTTAGTTTGGCGTGCTCTTCCTCGAGTTTGAAGAACCTTTTTCGATAATCAATAAGGTCATCGTTAACTTTTGCTAGTTGCTTGGTGAGCTTTTCCACCTCAGCGTTTAGATGAACTAAGATTTGTTCGCGCGCTTCAGCCTCCTGTTTTGATTTTTTAAGACTATACAGCGGAATTTTTCCAATGGCATACCCAACCACAAGGATGGCAAGGCTTACAGGGTTGATCTTTTCAAGGTGCTGAAGCATTTCCAGATCCAGCATAGTCACCTCGCGTTGAAAAAATTCTTCTTATAAAAAATTCTATCACGCGAAATGAAAAAAGAGCGACACCATTAAATGATATCGCTCTTCCATTTCACAAGGAGGTTTTACTTCATGAAAATCCTGCTCAAACTCACTTCGGAGACTTTCATTTTACACTGGGACGGCTATGCCTTCAAAGAATTGGGACTGTTCTTTTTTAAAATAGGCTTTTGGGATCTTGCAGACTAAAATACCACTCTGATAAAAGTGAAAATGATCTCCCTTCGAGAAAACTTCATTAAATTCCAGGTTCAATGACCGGCGCATAGGCGGCCGATAGGATATTTCGGAGCAAAGCGATCTTTCAACAAAAGATTTTGCCATGGCCTAATATCCTATTCGGAAAAAAAATTCAGAAATTTGGCCTTCTCTGCAGCTGGCAGAGGGGTCGCATAGGGTGGTGGCATTGTCGCATTTTGCACGCGCGACTTTGCACTGGATCCGATCAATGCTTGCTCATTTTTGGTGAATGCGGCCGATGCATGACAGTCCACGCAATACTTTTGCATCACCGACTGAGCATCACTGAAACTTGCCTTTCCATTCGGATCCGGATCGGGATCACCGCCACCGCCGGGAGTAGGGGGTTTTTGCTCGACTGGTGTCTGAGCGGGTTGAACTCCGCATGACACCAACATGCACAACAATAGCCACCGAACTACAAATTTCATAATTGTCCCTCATCCCTGAATAGGAGCATTTCCTGTTTCAACACCGGAAAACCTCGAACCAAATCCTGAAGCTGGACTACTCCATTCTCCTGCAAAAGGTTTCCGAATAGAACCTTTGATAGGTTTGTTCCATTCAGTCTGGTCTTGAAATCATCGACATCAAGGAAGAGCCTGGCCGCGAGCTTTTCGGCCGTCACGAATTTGCGTGTCGGTTGAATGAGGTTGGTCACAACTGGATCCTTGGTCACAGTGGACACGCCTATTTCCTGTAATGCACTGACATGAGCTTTGTTCGCCACCGCGCGTTTGGCCTGGAACTTATCGGCCCGATAGAACGTGTCAGCCAATTTCTTCTCAACTTCATTGAAATCACCGTTTCCTGAAACGGCATCAAAGACACCGTCCTGGAAAAATATTGCGGCCTCCTGGTGATGACAATTGCTGCATGCGCCAAGGGTGATATCAGGAGCGAGGCCCTTTCCGGTTTGCTCCACGTCAACAACCACATTAGTTGGCGCGACAACTTCGGCCGTTCCTCCTGAATTGCTCAATCGGAAACCGGATAGCAATCCATTGGGCATAGAGAAAATCATTTCCGATGCCACAAATTTAAAAATCTTATTGGTGAAAGACCCAGGGATCTTTCCCATTTCAGGAGTAAACGGATTGACGTTTATCGAATCATTTTTTGCCAGGGAAACATCATAAGTAATAAGTAGAAAACCGTCCGCGCTATCGAACAGGCAGATCATTCTAGGCTTGCCCAATGCGATCTGTGAACGGCCGCCACCAGCGCATGCGGCCTTCTCCCGGTTGAATTCATCCTGGACATTGATACCAATTTTAGTGAAGAACTCCGCATCATTGAGGGGTTGTTCGGTCAAGTCATAATAAAGGCGGCTGTTCAAGGAAACTTGATCGGCCTGCATCACTGTCGTAAAAAAACTGTCCGCATACACCAACGGTTGGTTGGTCTGGGTCAGGGCTCTTAGGGTTCGACCGCGCACAGATTCGGAAATGAAGGGAAGGATATTTGCATCCTCGAATCTCCTCCACTCTTCGGAAGTCATTCCGATCTGATCCAGGTCGATCCGGGCGATACAACCCGCATCATCAATAGTGTTTGCGAAGGCGATCAGTCTTTCGGTTGAGATCATATTGATCCCTTTGTTGATCCCGGCCAGGTGATCTCTTAAATCCTTTTGTCCCTCATCATAGAAGTTGCAAAGGAGCAAATAACGCGCGTTCAATCGGTCGGCTGCATTCAGCGACTGAGCATCATCGGTTGTGTATTGTTCGATCTGATCGAAACGCAAAAATCCAGGCTTGCCCGGTTGAATGACAGGCGGTTTTTCGATCGGGATCTGGGGAATGACAGGGCCTTGAGCCACCACTGGGCCTTTGCTTGGCTGGCCACAGGCCATGAGAAAAGAAAATAGCATAGCTAGAAAAAGCGTGAGTTTCATTTTGGTTTACCTGCATTGGGAAAAATGGATTGGGTGAATCTTTTTATTTTGAATGATTTGAGGGAGGAAAGTCAAATAGCATTCGCTAAGGAAATGAAAAGCCCGGTTTAACCCGGGCTCTTTGCTGAATGATCAAAAATCAGTGAGGCAGGGATAGGAGCTTGGCGCGGACTGCACAGTCCTTGGCTTCCAGGAGTTTTCGAAGAGCATGCGTTCGCTCATCATTCGGCGCGAGATTGAGGACGATATCCTGTGCAAGGCCACAAAAAGCTGATGACACTGATCGAAGTGGTTCTCTTAAGTGTCCATACTTAAAGAATTCCATCAGAGGTTCCTCTTCGGCGATAGCCTTTTCGCCGGGAGTTGTTTCATAGTGAACAAAATTATCATTAGGGACTGAATCACCTGGTCCGCATTGTGCTGGTGCCATAAGATCAATTGTCTCCTTTAGCACAGAGTTTCGACACAAATTCGATCTGCCCATCGGTGATTGTGAAAACCAACCGAATATAAGCAGCTGAAGTGTCTGGTTTGAAAATCGACTTCCCTGTGACCGTGATAGCCGTGGTCATGGAAGCGATGTCGACGAAGTCGGCTTCAATGTCGGTATTACTCTCCTGGAGCTTTACCGAAGCTGCAGCCAACGCTGCAGGAGTCAGGGTTGTGGTACCAACGCCAATGCCGGTAATGTCGACCGGAACAGGGGTTTCAGCGATTGCATCGGCCAGTGTCGCGGCCAATTGGATATGATCATCATCCAGCACAATCACCCAATAATTTGTCGCCGCAAGGCCAGGGGGAATAGTTCCGGGGTTGGTCAGGGCGACTTTTCTTCCAGTTCCCCAGCCATGCGCGGTGATCTTGACAAGGTTATTCACAATGTCTATGTCGCCTGTTCCACCAGTCAGGGCGATAGCAACGGCCGCGATCTGAGCGGTTCCGGCTGTTCCAGTGATCGCCGCCGTTGCCAGTGCCACCGCTTCGGCCTTCGCATCGAATTTTGCTTTGACCTGGGTGGCCGTCGAAACACCGGTCGCGATCTGAATAGTGATTGCATATCCAACCACGGTCACGACTTCAGCGCCTGCCACCGCGCCTGCAGTATAGGCGATAGTCACTGCATTGCCGAACTCGGCATAAGCTGATGCGGCTGTATAGGTGATATCTTGGATAACTCTAGACGCCTTCACCCCGGTGATGAAACTCTTGGCCGTTGCCAATCCAACTGTATAGAAGTTTTGGAACATGGCCGTGCTCCATCCATCGGTCGGAAGGATGATGGAAGTGCTTGCAGCAAGTAGGCCGGATAGCAAATCTCTCTGGTCGCGTATTAGTCTGGTCATTCGAAAATCCTTTTATAAAAAAGGCCCTCACCGGGCCGTGAGGGTTAAACTGTGTAAGAAATTTGTGTAAAGAACCAGCCAGCATTAGCCGAGTTGGTAAAAGCAGTTCCGATAATGTCTCGGTAAAACTCAATCCTACCTGATGTATTGATAAAAAGTTCCCCGGCTGAAGTAGCAACATATGCTCCATTATTGTAAATGAAACAAGGTGTCGCCTTGCTGGCTGTAGGCCTCGCCCATGATGGCAAAAGGGTATTTGAGAAGAGCGCAATAGAGTTTGTGGTCGGAACAATATTCTGCATCAGTGGAATCTCTAACGTCACTACTCGGCCATTGCGTGTTATCTTTATTGCCACTCCAGCCGATGCAGACCCACCTAAGTTGCCTTGAAAAGTACATGCAGCAAGTGTTGTATCGTCTTCATTGTAGTAATTAATGATTCCTGGCAAACCGTTTCGGGCTGGGTCGATACCAACCGGCGCGGATGGGTTGGTAACAATTAAACCCCAAGCGCCATCACCTGCAGCCCAATTTACAGCACCTGTTAAGCTGTTATAAGTAGTGCCTTGGAAGTGATATTGATGGAAGGTAACTGTTACATCAGTACCAGACAATCCAGTTACTTTTACACCGAAGTCTGCTGAAGCCATGCCCACGTAACCACCCCAAAGCTCACTTGGGATAGGTACTGAAAATCCAGTCGGCAAAAATACAACTTTAATATCACTTATGCTTTGTGGAGCAAAAGGGAGGCGAACTACTTTAGTTCTAGTTGCTGTCAGTGAACCGGTAATAGGGCTAAGGCCGCCCACTGTATTCCCTGCAGCCGCAGCTGAATCCCATGTTCCAGCCGAACTTGAAAATACTTGAACATTCGCCCCCGGCCCGAAGTTTGCGCCGGAGCCGGACCACTGGGAAATAGGCACGCGAATACTAACAGCAAATCTCAATGGATTTGCGGCCATTGACCCTAGTGTATTTCCCCAGGATGCAGGAGCAGTGGTGTCATTAGATAGTTCAAATTCAAAAGCCAAAGCTGCTGGATTATAATAGACCGCAACATTTAATTCTGTAGTTGAAGCTAATAGAGTTCCATCACCGCAATAATTATTATTGCTATTAGTTCCTAATTTTCCCAATCTCGTTGTATCAACTGTAAGCCCTGACGGAACTGGAAGTCGATAAGTACCGCTCCCAGCACTTCCACTAGCGGTCTGCAAATATTCGTATCTAATTTCAGCACAATCAACGTCCCTAAATGTATTCCTATAATATGTTGCACCAGCTCCTGGAGTAGGATTGCTAGTTGAACCAGTTATTGCAAAAGTGCTGACTTCTTCGTAGGGACCAACAAAAGGACCTGCCTGCGTATTACGTGTTGTGGAGTTGACCATAGTATCAAACTTAACCGTATAGGCCAGTGCGCTGGTTGTCGCGATGTGAAGCAGTAAACGATAGCTTGTTCCGCTGGTCAAACCAAAGTCACTGAAGAACTTGCCATATGAATCGAGTTTGGGAAGCGAGACAGATCGGGGAGTGATGAGCGTGGAATTCGTCACATCATAAATATAGAAAACGATATCGCCCGCAACATAGTTCAAACTGGTCAGCATGTCCCAGTTCACGCTGGAAGTAACACCTTTATCCACGGCCGGAATTATAAAGGCGAATGCAATGCCTGTCCCTTGACGGTTCGCTGCATCCTTGCTCAATTCCCCGCTTGTGGTTCCTCGGATCGGACCAGTAGTGGTCGCAAGGAAAGTCACGCCGGTCACGACACCGCCGGTTCCATCGATCGGAACAGCTGAAGCGCCATCATTATAGAGAGTGACTTGGGATGGAGTTGCACCGTTTGCGGTGTTCTCAAATCCTGGATCGGTGAAGTAATTTATGTTTGTTGGATCACTCGAGGATGATCCGGATCCGCCGACTACGCGCCATCGGGAAGCATAGCTATCATATGACATGAGAAGGCTTGCATCATTCGCTAGGGATAAGTCCACGCCGGTTCCGGTTATAATCCGGTTTGCGGCCGTTGCAGTCGCCTCCTGATTTCGAATTGTGATGGTCGCGCCGGTTCCATTGACCAGAATGAGGAACTCTTGAATTGCTGGAATGATCCCCCTGATCGAAGTCAGAGAGGCATTGCTCACTTTGATTATCTGGTGCTTTGCCGGTGTAAGATCGGCATTCGCACCGGTCGGAGTGGCGTTATTCTCAGTGCTGAATAGCACTTTGTTATTCTGCCAGTCGGTTCCATCATAAGATCGAACAACCTGGGTTGTGGTATTCCAATATTCATCACCAGCGCCGACACCAGCATGAGCCGTGACATATGCGGCGTCATCAGCAAAGGCCTCAAGGCTTGAGGTGAGGGACTTACTCCTTAACCTCCATCGAGTACTCTCATTATCGTAAACCAGTCCTATGATCTGATTTGTCTTGAGGACAAAATCCTGGCCGTTGCCGGTCAAAATCCTGTTTGCTGCAGTTCCCCCAGCATTGTTTTTGATAGTCAGCGCCTGGCTGGACTGATCATTTGCCAGATAGAGATATTTCTGTAGTGCTGGATTGATATTGTTGATCGAAGCCAGAGTATTGCTTGTGAACCGGATCACCTGGGCGACACCGGGTGTTATTGCTTGATCCGCGCCTGTGCTGGTCGCATCGGTTTCCGTTAACAGCGTGGTCTTATCGTATTGCCATACGGTTCCGTTATATTCGCGAAGACACTTCTCAGTCGTGTTCCAATAAATTGAGCCAGCGACCGCCGCATGAGCCAAAACAAAGGCCGCATCCGTTGGGAAAGTCTCAACTCCATTGGAAGTGAATCCAGTGGAGGTTGGCGCGGTAACCGCCGCTCCTTCAATGTTTGTGAGATTTCTAGTTTTGGTTGACATATAAAAACCTTCCCTGGATGGAGCGGCCTAAGGGCCTGGTTGCAATGCTTGTGATCACAACTTTTTGTTGAAATTCACTGTGATTGATTTGAACCATATCGGCCAATTCGAATTCGACAGAGTCATCAAGCAAAACGAAACTGACCGTTGTCGTTGGGCTTCCGTAAATATCAGCAATCTCGGAGAATCTTGTCGGGGGAATTTCGGCCAAGACGTGATCGATCTCGATTGTCTTTTCCGAATTGAACAGCGTGGCCATGGTCGATGGGATGTTGGTATATAATGCCGTTTTAAAAGCATCAGACTTTGCATATTTCGGACGAAATATAACGTTTTTTCCCTGATTTCTATATTCATCATCGACACTAACGCCGCCGGCTATCTGATATTCATCGATAGTCACAACCGCTGGAGTGGTCGGATCTATTTGAACCAGATAAGGAACATCATTTGATGCAGGGAAAACAAGGACGGTCATCAGACTTTGATTTATCTCAGAAATGAACCGCCCAAGTGTCGGAACTTCATTACGATATCCCGCTTGCTGATATGTGAGCTCAGGAAACAAGGCGGCCATCGCCGCGAATGATGCGGTGTCCACAGAAAACCCATGGGATTCCATCGCGAACTGCAGGACTTCGGGTCCGCTTCGCGCGCCCGCTATATTTGTGATTACAAGATAGAGATCATTCACCAAAAGATCGATCCCGCTTACCGTGCAAGTGATCCATCGATGCCCATTGGGAGTGAAGGTGCCAGATAAAACCGAAGTTCCTCCCCAGTTATAGTTTGGGATGGATCCGCTGAAAAAATGAAGGTGCTCATCACAATCCTGAATAGTGTCGTAATTAGTCGGATCAACATCATCGACACCCAGATTGAAATATCCCCGGGCTGGTGCAGTGCTTTTTATTCCATAGAGCCTTGCTGGGTTGATAATGGGGGGAGCCGTGCGCACCAAATTGCAGACTTCCCCGGGAATCATTTTCGTCAAAACGGTCGCATTGCTGGCCCGCTCAAAGCGGCTGAATACATGTTGCTGGCCGGTCAGGGCTTGATTGATAGGGACCGACGATAGAGATTGATAGTTCGGCATCCGGCCTATGATCCCGGTTGTCGAACTAGTCGGAATAATCCGAAGGATTGTTGATCCGGAATTTATATTCCGTTCCGTGGCCTTGGTGCTCGGCGGGATCAGGAAAAAAGCAGAAGGGGTTCCGAGATCAATCTCGTTATTGAAAGTTTGCTCATAAGGACTTTGCTCACCAAAAATCATTGGGATAGCATAGCCGTCAAACTCGGTGGGAATATTCGCGCCATTGTAATAGGCCGTATTACTGCTAAGGCTGATTCGATTCAAATAGGCTGGATCTCCCCAGCTGCATTCGCTATCCATGATAGTTATTCGTTTTTGGATATTGAGCGTGATCCGAAAGTCATTGGAAGTTGACTTAGTCGAAATGCCCTTGAAGGTGATTACATCATCATTATAGATTCTTATGGTTTTGTTGGCATAAACCACTTTTTGCTGCAAAAGACCAAGCGTTGCGTCACTGACATTTATGGTCGCGGAACCAACTGATATTTCTGTGATGCCTGCCTCGAAATTCTTTATCCCGCTCGAGAAGGAAATGAAACTGGCCAGACAATCCTCCCAGTAAACCAGATCGGATCCGGGATCAGTTGGGTCTTTCGGAAGGAATTGCGAAGGCGCATCATACAATAAATACATTGTGAATTCGGCCAGCACAACGCCGCTGGTATAACTCGGAATGGAAAGTATCCCATCAGCCCATGATGAGGCTGTCAGGACACCGTTAACATATGCATTGCTCACTTCGAAATACCACGGTGCAGTAGTTCCGGTCATTGCCGAAGTGAGATCAACCAGCGGGCTTACCGTGAACTTTTGCATTCAGCTTGCTCCATAGAGTTCAATTGCGAACGGAGCTGAGCTCGCTGATCCGGGTGTCGTATTATAACCCATGGCCACAGGCCAATCCTTGATGGCGGCCATCCATATCGCATCGGTATAAGTATAGTTCACCAGTTCCAGCTTGAATCTGGTTGTAGCGCCTGATGGGAGATTGATCCTGGGATCAAATGTAAATCGAACCCACCCATAGAAGTTATCAGTCTCTGGATAGGCATCCTCGATTTGCAGACCGACAACAATATCCTCACTGGTTCCTATCAAAACGTTCGACACGTTATAGGCATGCACGCGAAGGCGAACCAGCGGCTGAAGGCCCTGTTTAAATATCTGCAGACCAAAAACTTCCAGTTGCTGGATCTCGGTTGGTTGAGCCGTTCCCAGGTCAATTTCATAAGGTGCTCCATCGCAAATCACGGCCGCGATGGAGTCAGGCCACTGTCTAAAAGCCATTATACGCAACTCCGTTCGGCGGCTTTGATCAACATCCATCCAAGCAGCCATATGATGCCGATAGCGGCGCTAGCTATGGTCATGTCGCTGATGATGAAAAGGGCGTGATTCAGGATCTTTTTGAAATCCATCATACAACCTCTCGCAAAGCAAATGAGATATTGAACTTGTTAAGATAAGCTTGCGTGAATTTAGGAAGTCCCTCCTGGAAATAGCAAAGCAGAGTTCCAAAATCGAACTCATACGCTATCTGTAGAGGATCCAAGACAAAGATAAATGGAGTTGCCAGGCCTAGCGTTTCGGTTGTCGATTGGAGCTTGCGGCGATCATCAGTGCCAACATAGCTAAAACCCATAGCGCTGAATAAACAGTATTGATTCTTTCGAATACTGTAGACAACTCCTGAGTCACTGGTCGCCCTCCTGGTCAAATCTGTTTTGCTGAATTCAAAGTTTTGCTTCGCATTGAATTGCATGTTTATGTGATCACCGAGATAAACGTAAGACAGGGCCAGGTCCTCGGGATTTGTGCTGTCATCGATGTACAACTGCCAATATCTGTATTGTTGTCCGGTCGGATTATCCTCGTCAGTGAGATCCGCAAATATCCCGCCATCGGTCACTGGCACGGTGATGCTGAAGGGCTCCCCGCCTGTGAACAGATCAATCATGTTGCCCTTCAGCGTGATGATCGCCTGATCGGAAATCCCCAAGTATTTGTCGGCTTCCCCAAACAAAGCCAAAAACGAACACTGCTTGTTGGAGTTCAAATCGAATTCGAGAGTCATGGTTTTTGTTCCAGGCTTCCATACCAGCCCGCGCCTTTTCGCATCCAGCGCATTCGAAAAGGGGAATCCGACTGCAAAAGGTGCGGTGATGACTGCAGAATCAAGCTGGTTATTATCGCATATTCTCGCATTCCGCCGCTGTCTCAGTGTCGATGACATTTATTTCCCCCCATCATTATAGCTTTGGCGTTTATTGGGAGCCTGTATGATCTCACCGCGCGCGCCGGCTCCACTTGCATTGGTCGCGGTTCGATCAATTCCAGCTTCAGGGGAATCGATAACAGGATTGCTGGAACCGCTTGGCAAGGAATAAGTATTGGATCGAATGCTATCGAGAAGGGATATCATTGTAGTAAGTTTTTCGTTAACCACTCCGATGGTCAGTTGCTCCAGCGTCTTAGCTGTCAGATTGTTGTTGGCCTGCATAAGCATCACAAGGTCATCATTCACGGCTCCCCGGACCATGGAGGCCTGCAGATCGGCAAAGTTCTTCTCGGGGACCACAACCTCATTTGGGGTCAATAGCGCGGGAACGGTGTCCTTGTTTCCAACCCCAGGGACAACGCCGCCCTCTGAGAATCCGGTGAACTTGGTTGAGCGGATGCGCTCTATATTGGAAAGACCGGTCGCCGTGGCCGCCGCCGCCGCGATCCCGAG
>Ga0193754_1000010_pt1 | contig 37402 bp, 49 predicted proteins | sample H1a1metaG_FD_143052 | JGI IMG/M metagenome (GOLD analysis project Ga0193754, IMG submission 143052) | Soil microbial communities from a riparian zone of the East river system, Colorado, United States - H1a1 | ecosystem: Environmental > Terrestrial > Soil > Riparian zone | place: USA: East River... | reverse complement strand
CTCCTCTTTTTTTTTATTTCAACTTCAGTTCATATTCAACACGAATCATGCGCGACTCGATAGCCTGAACTTTCTCGTAGGTTTTATCAATCTTACGTTCAGCCTTATCCATCTGCATTTCAATTTTCTTATCCGTCTCATCAAACCGCGACTCAACCCTATTGTACGCACTTGACAACAGGAAAGAGCTTACTGAGATAGAGGCCCAAAAGAACCACTTTAAATAATCATTAATTTGTGCTCGTTTTTCGCTGCTCATTATACCTTATGTAACTATATACTCATTACCCTTTACTAATTCCCGATGGACATATTAATATTATCCCCCAGCAATGTAAAATACCCTCCGACAAATTCATCAAAGGAATTTTCAGTAACCCAAGCAGCAATTAATACCTCTACAGGTTGAGGGGCTGGCCCAATATTAAACTGCTTACCTTTAGCTAGATTTATAAATCGTATAGAAATACGTCCATCTGATACATCCTTCAATAATATATCTACAGAAAGCTGTCTGTCTTTTGCCCATTTGATTTTCAACGCTTCTGTGTTAGCTGCACTTCCATCATTAACAGACCAAAATGAAGCATAGTCACGGGCGGACATTTCGCATTTCTGAATGAACAAACTGCTACCTATTAGCGATTGACGTTCATCAGGGGTTAAAACCCGCTGGCCGTATGACGAGATTGCACATAGGAATAGGGAAACGATTAAAAATTTTTTGATTGTTTTCATGGTTGTTTTTTCTTTTTAGTTATAAAAAATGAATCCTTTTTAAATTGTAATGACTCAACGTCAGATTGAATGATCTTATTATTATCGAGTACCATCAGAATGATCAAGTTAGCTTTCTCGTCCAACTGAGCAAACAATTCTTTCTTCTGTTTTTCAAGAGCATCAGATATTTCTTTTTTCTTTAAATCAATTGATTCAATCTGAGTCAGTTGGAACGGAGTCAGTTTGATTACAATAGTGTCAGCCTTGGAATTAGCCTGAGCAAAGACAACTGTTGACGATAGGATGAATAGTGCGGTAATTAAATTTTTCATTTTTTAAGTTTAAAGTTTAAGGTATTGAGATCATTACATATCCCCCAATAATAGTTGTTAATGGGTTTGTACCCCATGTGGGGTTTACTGCCTTTACTTCGAAATAATCACCAGCACTCATACTTATACTAAGTCCTGTATTTGAAAATATTCTTTCATTCGTTGCAAGTGAAACCGATGCTATTTGGGTATCAGTGGTGTTGTTTTTACGGATTGAAAACACCCATGCCTCATTAGTTCCTGATGTTCCTGAATAAGTATAAATTTCTGCTATCCTTATTGTGCAAGATTGGCGTACAAATATCTTACCGCCTTGACCTGAAGTAGTTACAGGTGCTTTTGGTAGCTGGCCTATAAAAATTGTAGCTCCATCTGCCGGAGAACTTGTCAGGGCTTGAACATTAACAGAAAATGTATAAGCCGTTATATTAGCACTCCCATCAAAAGCAACCCCATTAATATTCCTTGGCGTTGTAAGAATAGCTGCACTACCAGTTGTATTCTGATTCAAAGTTGGAAATGATGTTAAACTTGATGCGCTACCATTTGGAGCAAGGACGTTTGTGCCGATTATCAACCCTAAATTGGATCGTGCCGTAGTGTAATTAGATAGTCCTGAAAGATTATCTGTCTTTAACATATCCCCTCCTCCTGCTATTGTCTGCCATTGAAAAGAAGTCCCATTATTGGTTAGGTATTTTCCATTCGTATTACTCCCTAGTGATGGTATTCTTTTTGAGTGCCCATCCTTATAGATAGTAACAAATGACCCCCCAAGATTAAAGACAATCGAATCTTGCCCGTTGCATAATGAGAGAATTATTGATAAAAAAAACGTCAGTGTAAGTTTCATATCTTTTAATTTTCTACTTTCCAAAATATAGCAATCTCTGCTGTGGCTGCCGCACCAAGATTAATTACGAAAGAGCCTGCACCGGGTACCACGTTTTTTATAAATGCCGTACCATCATTTGTTCTTATAATTGCAGTCACGTTACTAGATGTTGTGCAAAAACTATTCGTGACCGTCACCGTAGTGCCGGCTGCGGCAATATTAACCGTACCACCGGGTTTATTTATTGTTTGATTTCCAGTTGTTCCGGGAGTTGTAATGGTTACATCAAATACATGCTTTCCATTAAATAACCAATTACCGTCATCAGTTATGTTTGCCAACACCCCATTGCTGCTATTAGCCCATCTTGTATTTATAGTTGATGATGTTGTTCCAGCCCCACGAATATCAACCAAAGTGGACGCAGTAATTGTTCCTGACCTTGCAAGTAATATCCCCGCTGTTGGAGTAACCAAAATACTTCCAGATGAATGACCAATGTTAGAGGCTATTGATCCCCTTGAATCGGTTGTTGATGTTACCCATCCAAATCGCCCGCCTGCAATAAGTTGAGTATCCCCGGTTTGAAATATTGTTTTTGGGTGCGTAAGGGTTGACGAGCCTGTATTAAAGGTTGAATAACCCAAAGCATTTCCGGTAACTCCTGAGTAACCAGTATAATAAACCCATGCTTGCCCTCTACTGACAGACGTATTCTCCCTTAGAATATTACCGGAACCATCTATAAATAAATTATTCCCAACTAAAGCAATTGACTGTGTTGTATTTTCCGGCCACTTGGATAGTGCTATACTATAAGTTGCTGTGGTTGTAGACCCCTTTGTCTGTATCTTACCAACTCCTAGATATGCAATGTTATCAGTAGATGCTCCTGTGGCTTCACTATAATTTCCAATATTTATATTGGTCGTGCCAGTTTTTTGCACGATTGAACTAACACCAATGACTATTTTTGATGCGGTTGAATTGGCCCCAGTTGAAAGAACATCTATAAGACCATCTGTTCCTATGGCATGATTTAACAGTGTAGATGTTTCGTTGAAGCGAAAAAAACTGATTTGTATAGTGGTCGCTGGTGTTAAAGCAAGACCGCCTGTAGTAGTGAAAGCAAAACTACCGTTATCAACCGCCCCGGCCTCCGCACCATTACCCCAATATAGTACACGACCAGTTGTAGCGGAGGGCGTTGTTACGATTGCCTGAACTGAGCTATTTTTATAAGTGACAAGGTTGTGATCCACTGTTCTATAAAACAAATCACCATTAGCAAGTGTGGCTGGATTATTAGTAACTGATCCTGGATTAAACCCAGCAATAGAACCACCTCCATTCGTTGGTGAAAACGTAACCTTACCTGTTCCCGAAAAGCTAACATTATTTCCACCATGAGCGATTGTAACCGCCCCGGTCAGTGTTGATGTTCCAGTCAATAGCCACGACAATCCGGATGTTTGAACGGTTGCGTCAATATGTGAGGATGTTACCTTGCCCCAAGAAGATACTGTTGCTACGCCACCGGTAATTAATACATTCCCTGTAGCTACAGAATTCAATTTAGAGAGAACACCGGAAGCACTAGCTTGAATTAAATCTCCTATTGTATAAGATGAGAAGTTAGTACCTCCGTTTGCAACAGGTAAAATTCCTGTTACACCTGTTGTTAGGGATACGTTTGTTATTGTATTGTTTGCCCCACTGATTGCCTTATTAGCAAGTGTTTGGCTAAAGTCCTGAAAAACAAAAATATCATTCCCAGTTAAAAGCGGAATTGTCATATTTCTATTAGCAACGATAGCAGAGGAAACAAACCTGTAACTAAAAGTTAATGCGGGATTGAATACTCGTAGCGTTTGAGTCGTGAATGTTTTAATACCACCTATCCCCCCTGAGTGAGATGAATTAGTAGTTAAGACTTCCGAACTTGAGCCTATAAATGTATAGGCGTTATTATTATTATCATCGGGAAATATAAGAGTTCCAGCAGAAGACCCATTAATGGATGCCGGTGAACGAAATTCAAATCCTGTTCTGGCGGAATTTGTTTTAAAATATCCAGTAATACCACCATTTTCCTCAATCTCAAAGCCAACTCCATTTCCACTCGCAGCGGCCCCTCCTTTATTTAACGTTATAAGTTTTTGGGAGAATGTATGAGTTCCTGACCAATTAAAACCATAAGTTAAATCAACTGAAGCATCCGTATTAGGAGAGTTATCATTTGCTGTTAATCCACTGGTGAAATTAAGATTTGCTCTTTGTGTTAGTGGTGTACCTGAGTTTTCAATTATATGACCATCAATGCCTCCACCGGAAGAACCAACCATCCTAAAATTCGTAGCGTTGTGTCTGAATTTGAAAGTACATCCCGCACAAAGGCTTCCAATTTCAGGATCAGTTCCATCATTGTTTTTAAGTGCAACAGCACCTTCAGCATCAACATTTAAACTTACAGTTGAAGATGAGTTTGCAATACCGATTGTGATCGTGAACATATCACCAGAGGCGTACGTCAACCCGCCAGCGTATTGACCAAGGGCCGGAGAAATAGCGTAAGTGTTTGTTCCAGAAGTTCCGTATGACGCAGAAGCATCCAAGGCATTCGCAGTCTTAGCACTCGATGGAGGATTAAGCCTCACTAAATCATTAAGAGCCTCGCTTTGACCGAATGCCGTTAGGCTGGATAGTGTTAGGATTAAAATGATTATTTTTTTCATAACTGTAAATTCTAAATCACTCTCCATTTCAAAGCATCCTGATCTGGCTGATCATCAAGCGCAAATAAAATACTCCCGGCTGGTACATGTTCACCATTCAAGGTTCCACCAACCGTGACCGGAAACTGGTTGCCCCTCAGAACAACACCGCTGCCACCAGTGCCGCCAATCTCCGGGAAAAGATTTGTAGAGGCATCGTAGTTCCCACGTACAGGATTGTTTGGTTTCGAGTCAATTATATCCTTTAAAAGACCAGCCACTCTTCCACGAGTGTTTGCCCCGGCTGCTGTTTCAGCAGCGATTACATCTGCTGCGGCTGTTAGCTCCGCGTCTGTTTTAGATGACATATTTAAAGTTCCTGTTCTTTTTTCTTGAAAAAATTCCTGCCTTTTTTAAAAGCAAAGATGATAGCATCCCAAGCGAATCCTGAGCCAAGTAAATAAAGATCACTCCAACTAAGTTTCGTTCCCACCACAGCCTCGAATGGATCGAGGCTCACCTGGCGATACCCAACCCAAAGTAACAACGCTATACAAGCAACCGATCCAACCCAAGTTTCCCAATGAGTCCTCACGTATGCCCTGAGGTTTATTGGACTTCTCAGCACACCCTTGATCCCTATAGTAAGGAAGCTTTTTTGCTCTATAGTAAGATTCGGTGTCTCGCTAAGAACCCTTAGTATCCGCTCAGTGTATTCACCACCATCACCTTCTTGTTTTACGATACTGAACTCAGCCCAATTCCAAAGGAACCAACCAAGTATGCTAATCATGAGATTCAACATAATTTTAAATTTAGATTGCTCAACGTTAGATTATATAAAGATAATATTTTTATTGCATAAAATAAGACTTCCACTGGTATCCATTCTCCGTTTCGTACAGGAAAACCGTAGTGTCAATTCCTTGAATTAAATGAGCCGTGTTTAATTGCGCTGACTCCACCGCCTTGACACGAATCATCATTCTACCAAGTATCGTATGTGACGAATCCTGACGCACAGGCTTTCCAAACCTCATTCCAATAACCTTACGATTTTCAATCAACGGCTTTGGAAAACCAAGTGTTGTGAATTTAGGATTCATTATAATCTCCCGACAAATCCCCAATACCCTTTGCACTTGGTTCATCGTAAGTGTATCACCAAACTTCTCATCGTTGCTCTTGCCATTTGCAGCAAGTTCAATTACATACTGATAATCCCCCGTGTGCTGCACTTGCGTCTGCATGTCGTACTCAGACTCATCAAACATTACATTCATGGCAGGAAGCTCACTGTCATTAAATGGAATGTCCCGCTCCTTGAATACTGGGAAAATCAACGTTGGATCACTCGCTAGTATCGACTGCTTCTCTAACTCCTCAGTCAATATCTCACCAATTCGATTGTGGATCGCTTCAAAAACCTGCTGCGGTATGAGGGGTATCTCTGCCATTACGGTGCTGGTTCATAAGTTCCAAGAATGCAAGTGATAAGACCTATCGTCTCATTTGGGAACCACCGGTCAATCATATAAGTAACTTCCGTTCCAGTTGAGTCAGCTACCTTGACCTTATGTCTCAACAAACTCACATCTCCACCGCTGTTTCTTACCGGGTATCCAGCGTCAATCAAAAATTTCTCCGCAACTGAGATGTGCGCATTCTTCGTATTAACCCACTTCTGCAACTCAGCATCCACACCTAAATGATGCTTGGTGTGAAGGATATTTACTGAAGCCGTTTCCCCTGTTGGTGCGTAAAATACAGCGGCCCTGGCAAACTCATTCAGGTTCGATGTGATCCTCTCGATGTCAGCCTTGGCTCTTTCCAGTAAACTCATATTCTGTATTCAAAAGAAAGCCCCTTCAGAGTGATCCGAAAGGGCGGTTCTTATCATCATCAAACAAAGTTCTTATTTCTTAATATCCTTCCAGATTTCAAATAACTCAGCCTTGCTTCCATTCTTTGGGTATTCAATTTTCAGAGCATTCAAATCCGCTTTCATCTGATTCAATGTTACCTTATCAAGACTAAGAACCTCTGGCACCACAAACTCCGGCTGACCATTCTGATCCACTGGCTTTTGCTCATCTTCACCAATCCGTTCAAGGTATCCCTGCTCTACCAACTTCTCAGCGTGACCAGGAGGAAAATTATCTTCATTAACCTCATCACCTGATCTGAATATACCCCTCTTGCCATTGACGGCAAGAACCAAAACCTTATAGTGATTCATCGCTCAGCTATTATCCACCTATACCAGTAGCTTTTACGGTATAGATTTGATCCACCGCAACCGGAATTGCAAGAGGAGCAGACTGAATATCGAACTCATGAGTAGCATTACGCTTATCACGGAAGTTTCCAAGAACAAATGGAGCCTGAACTGGAACCTGACCTTCCTCACCGATCAGTTGTGGGACTGCCGCGAAGGCAGTCTTAAATCTCGGACTGGATGGGATAACAACCATTTTTTGATTATGGATGTATGGCTGATATACACCGTTCGCATCCTCATAAACCTGTGGATATGTCCACAGATCGAAAGTGTAATTATCACTCGATATGCGGCCATGAAACACAGCGCCAGTTCCGTTTCTTGCCGGGCCAGTGACATCATCCAACTTCATGTGGAATAAGTTCTGACGAGTTTGGAACTTACTATTCAAGAGCAATTGCGAAAATGCCGTAGCGCCCAGGATCACATTGAAGTGACCATCTACTGATTTGCCGTATGTACGCAAGAACACTCCCGCAGCTTCAAACACAGGGAACGGATTCATACTAGCTGTCTCAAAGTAATTCGCATTACCATCAACCAGCGATCCAGCCTTACGCTTGTAATCAATATTACCAAGCGAGGTTTGAACAATACCATCCAAAAGAACCTGAGCACACTGAAGCTCGATTGATCTTTCGATCTTATCCTGAAGCGATCCCAACTTGTCTGCGATTGTGTTCAACAGACGAGCGAACAAGCGACCATTCGCACCATCCTGCGACCCCAACACGCGATCATAAAGATCGAGATGGGTTGCATCGAAATACTCACGATACATTGGCGGCTCAAATATTTTCTGTGTGCTCCTTGCGAACACGTTGCGATTTCCTTCCGTTCCGCGAACAACATCAACGGCTATCTTCTCGCCCATTCTCTCCACTTCAATTTCCACGTAACGAGTAGGCTCAGTTACGGCAGGGAAGAACCCACGCAAGAATGCCGTTGGGCGAATGCGCTCCTGATACACATCAATCAACTTCTGTGTGAAGAGGGCTCTTACTTGTGATGCTGGAATAGCCATTGTATTTTAAATTTTAAGTTTTACAAATTTTTCCTTTATCCTGATTCACTTACCGACTACTGATTGTCGTAGTTGGTCATGTGAGTTCTGATTCTCAATTTAATTCCCTGATCCTGTAACAAATCTCTCACTCTGCGGTTCTGACCGCTTGGATTAGTTACAACAGATTCTAATGTTGTAGCTGTTCCAGAGTTGAATGTTAAAAGCTCCTCAGCAACTTCACCACCATCGCAGATAGTCACGTTGCTCTGTGTACCTGCCGCATCCAACTCCACATCATGAGCCAGTACACCCACCGGATGCTGACTGCCATCGTTCGAGTTGTGAGATAATGGCACAAGCGTTCCGGTTGAACCGATACGACCCACCACTGTCCCCATCGGAATAACCAAGTCGTTGTAACTTGAGTTATTCAAGAGATTACCCTTCTGGAAAGTGTTGTCACCAATAAAGAGTTTTTCTTTGTTGGTGTTTGCGATCACCTGTTGATTGGTTCTCAAGGCTTCTGACTGTGATGGTGTCATGCGATTATATTTTTAAAGTTTACAAATCAATTTTACAAACAAAATATTCCAGAATTAATCCTAGTCCTGGTCGTCTGACTCAACGTGCTCTTTTGAAGCAACGTTAGCAGGCTTCTTTCCAAGGTACTTGTCGATGTCAGCAGAAAGAACTTCTAACTCCTGATCACCAGTAACTTTTTCTTTTGTTCCTTCGCCAGCTTCAGCGGCAGGAGCAGCAGCACCTTCTTTACCCTTTCCCTTACCCGCATCTGCGCCAGGGTTACCAGCAGCAGCAGCAGCAATTCCAGCAGCACTAGCCGCCTTTGCAGACAATTCAGAAATCACTTCGATTGACATCTCGGTTCCATCAGCAATTGCTTTTGTTACACGATCAGGATCAACCTTAGCCCAAGCTGCCCACGCTTTTACACGAGCTACCTCAGCTTCCTTACCTTCCTTCTTCGCAGAAGCAACAACAGCTTCGTAGATTGACGGAAAATCTGCTTTCAAACTTTCTAATGTGAGTTCCATATTGCCTGAATTTGGTTTTGATTTTTTCTCTTCAATTGAACTCGCTGCTATTCTGTACTCATCAAGCGAATGACACTTATCAAAAGTGTTTACCATTGCTACAAGTTCTGATTTTTTAGCAGGAGTGATTTTATTAATCTTACCAACCACACCGATCTTTTTCAAATCGTTAGCTGTAAGCAAAACTTCTACTCTGTTATCCAGAGCGAAAATATCTTTGAGGGTAATGTTTTTATCCTTGAATTGAGGGAGTGATTCCAGAACTTCTACGTTCACACGGTTCCTCAACATCTTTTCCAATTTCTTGTTTTGATCAGCAACCAACTGCTCGTTGACGCTACCCTTGTACCAAGCTGCGCTTTCAATCCAATCTGGATAAGCAGCGCGATGAAGAACAGAAGTAGTCAAATCCATGCACTCAACACGATCAGCATCAACAGCTACCATCATGAAGAACCCGGCAGAGTGCATCGACATTCCACCTTTCAATAAAATCTGGTCTTTTAATTCTTGAACTTTTTCTATGACAGACATTGCATAGTCAGGGCCACCGCCTGATGTGTTAACCCTGAGAACTATCTCAGCAGACTCGTCCTTTTCCAGGGCTTCGTTAAGCTGCTCATAGAAGAACATCGCTGTTCCTTCATGAATCCCACCGAATAAAACTACATCTTTTGGCATAACAGTAGCGAATTTGCTACTAAATCTGCCACACCGTTAATTTTGTCGACATTTTTATGCCTGTTTGTCGACAAACGATGCTATTATTTTTTAAATTGGGGCATTCAAATAAAGAACTATGGCAAAGAAAGTCACTATCACAAATGTTCCAAAGGACGTATCCACAGACTTGAAGAACATAGCGAAAAATGAAGGAGTGTCACTGTCAACTTTAATCAAGCCACATCTACGAACGATCAGAGATTCGTATCCTAAGGACATGCGCGAATTTAGAGATTGATTTTACTTTTTCTTTATTTTTTTCTTCGCAGGAGCAGGAGCAGCGCCAGCAGCAGGCTTAGGAAGAGTATCTTCCAACTTTATCCCCAACGTTCTACTCAGCTTTAACTCTTCAGAGAATTGTTCAATGTTCCCGTCAGAATCACCACCACCAAGAATCTCAGTAGCTCTTTCAATAGTAGTCAACGGAATTGCATCAGCAGCCTTACCGAGCTTCTTACGCTCAGCGTCCACCTCTTTTACTGGATCAATGTGAGGGACAGGGACACCAACGAATCTTGATTTATGATACGCTTCCAGTAGCATCCAATCTTCTGAATCAAAGGCCTCCACGTAACCAGGTGATTTTATTTTACCTGTCCTTGTTTCCATTTCTAAAAAGAAAGCATAGATAGGAGCGAGGAATTGCTCTGCGAAATCTTCACGCTGAACATTCAATGTATTGTCCCATTCTTTCAACGCAGCTCTACTTGCAGAGAAGTTGCTATCATACTTCGACATAGCAACGTTTGGAGGAATTTCACACGCAGCACAAACCTGATCGATATTCACAGTGAAGAAATCCTTGAAGTAAAGTTCAGCTTTGCTTTCTATTGTTTTTAACGCAGCTCCAAGTGGAAGATTAACAGCTTGTCTTTTTGTTGTAGCTGTTACTTTATCCGCGAGTGGTTGACCAAATGAATCTTCAGGGAAGTCAGGCGCAAATTCCCCTGATACATTAAGAGCCCTCACTGTTGAAGTAGCAAAAGGATTATCCCCTGTCGACATTGCATTAGGTTGGTGCTCAATAGCAACAGATATTTTTGCACGATCCTCAGCACTTGCTACAGCAGCGGCTTGGTATTGCTGCAACTGCTGTGACATCTCCATCACAACTGAAAGAAGCGGCATCCCACGAACTGAATCGATCCGATATTTCCATCCGTAAACCATGTACGCACGAATTCTTCCCTGTGCATCTCTGGCCGCTATTCTATCAGTTTCAATTGAAGCCCCAGGCCGTTTGATGTGGTATGCCTGATGTTCTCCTGAGTCATCAATTTCTATTCCCTCCTTAATCCGATTTCCATTTGCCTCTTTCATCGGGAACAACGCAACTCTGTTTAACGGAGTAGCAACCCTGGCCCCATCAACAAGCTGAACCTTGATTCTACCTTTCTTGTAGTACAGAAGAACAAGCACATCTCCACCGATCTTCGCATTCTTGAACGCTTCAGACTCCAACTTATTCAACGACTGCATACCTGAATAGTCCGTACCCTTCGATCTCTTGAACAACTCAAATCTCGATTCAACACGCTTTGACCATTCTTCTTTTTTTATCGTGATACCTTCTTCAGCAAGAACACTAATTGATGGTTCAGCTTGCAGTTTCAAACCCTTACCAATCGACCACGATACATATTTTTTTATTACAGTTTGCGCAAGGGGACTATCGAGGAGCAAGTCCCAACTTCTTTGACGTAGTGTAGGATAATTTACAACGTAGTTTTTGATTGGCATTTCGCCAGCGTCCTTCTGACCATCGTAGTGATAACCACCAATGATTTCATAATGACCTGATCCACTCACGTTCGCTCTTGGAGCGTGGGGGATTCCGTGAGGATTAGCATGCCGCGCAACTTCAGCCTTGACTTCACCAAAGCCCATCCACGCAGGAGCCCATTGTTTTAATTTATCAGCAAGTGCCACCTGGAAAATTTTTAGCGTCCATGAATCTACTTACCCTTCCCGCTTTACTATTAGCATAATAATTTCTCATCCTCTGCCAAGCAGTGACAGCGTTTTGAATCATCATCCCACTCCGGTAAACAGTTTTTATCTGCGTCTGTCCATCATTAAGCCAGTACTCAGAAATACCCTCATTGGCTGTTGATGATGCCGCTGATAACAAAAGGGATTCTATAATCGCGTCAATGGCAGCTATTCTAGCCTCAAGTGTTGTGCAGGACTCAACGAATTCTCGCTCGGACTTATAAACGATCATGGGCGTAAATTACGGATTTTTCTTAAATATTCAGTTGGCTTCCCTTGTGGGTTTTTCTCCATCCAGTCCTCAAGGTCTTTGAAGTCATTCTCCAAATGGAGGTTGACATCAATTTCCTTACTGTAGTGGTAAACAGAGATCGGTAGCATAATCGTAAAACTCAGAGCCGGGATCAAAGCCCAATCCCAACCGACCACCATTGCGATATAGTAGTAGGCAGAAATTGTCACCTCAAAAAAACTGTAGTACAGAGCCACTTTGTAATTCTTCCTGAGTGTGTAAATCATAATCGAGGAAGCAACAATACAAGCCACAGCCCCACTCGCTACCTCACGGAAAGGAGAAATGAAAATTGAGAATGAATAGAAAACAAAATATGTTGTGGGTGCGAGGGCCAGCACAGTAAATAACGCTACGTACAAAATGAATTTATTTGATCGTAGGAATTCAAGGAGTTTAATTTCTTGTTTCATATTAAGCTGTTTTTACATTGTCAGTTTTAGAAGCATCAATACTCGCTGTTGATGGGGTAGCCGGAGGAGCCGGAGGAGTTCCAGAACCACCATGCACATGAGTCAAGAAAGCGTTGAAGTCTGTTTTCAATTGATCGAATCCTGTCTTTAACTCCTCGAACCGAGCCAGATGCTTTGCGCTGCCACCAAGCAAAAGAACGCCATCTTTTTTAAGCCACACGTAAGTCTGAAGAACACCAGAGGCATTCACTGAAAATAATCGTACCTCTCCTACATCAGCAACTAAATTCTTATTTACATAACCAACCACTACCGATCTACCCTTCTCATCAGTTGGTGAGAATACAGCAACCATTCCTTTTGGCGGTCTGCTGTCAATACCAAACGGGGCCGCCTGTGTAGCAGTCCTGATGTCACTCTTCCCGTAACGCCTGAACTTAACGATCAGCTCATTAACGGTTGCTTTAAATTCAGACGATATGATTCTTACTAAATTCATTAAGCCATTGGGTGACGATTGATTCCTGCAAAAATATACTTAGGCTCCTCGCCAGTGATAGCTTCCGGTATGCAGCACTTCATTGTAGCGGTGTTCTTATCCTTATCCTCATTCAAAGTAATTGCCTGAATGAACCAATTCGTTGGCTTGAATAAGTACACCCTCGGATTCGTTACCGTGATTATCTGACCAGGCATCAACAACTGATCGTTCAGTATCCACCGATCCAATTCAATATTCAATCCTAAATTCTGAAGCTCCTTAGCTCTCAAATTTACTGATGCCTCATTAGAATCTTTAGGCCCGGTGCTCTTCTGCGTAATCTTATGCACCTTCGGACGAAACACTGTAGTCACATACGGATTGTAAAGTGTCTCTTGTTCTTCAATTCCATCCTGCTCAATACTACTTTGTTTCATTACCGTGATCTGAGAATGAACACCCTGACCATTGAAAGACAATCTCATCTTCACATTCGATATTGTCTCTGGCGTAAATGTGAATACTGGCTTCTGTCTCGCTGATGGCCTCTGAAAAACAAGATTACCAAACTCATTGTGTGTGATGATGATGTTTTTCTGCGAAGCAAGTTCTGATAAAAATGACTTGATGTTTTGATTCTCCTTAGCTTCAGTTTCCTCATACTTAGTATTCATTTCAGTAGCCACACTAGGATGAATAACAACCTTTATCCCAAACGGAGCAACAAGATTCTCCGCAAGCTGTTTTAAGGTCAAATTATAAAACTGAAGGGCATAAGGCAGTAATGGATTCTTCAACCCTCTCGTGAATTGCGCAGGCACAGTTGGTGCAATGTCGCAATCCTCAAGAACACCAGGTAAAGAATAACCACTAATGCGCACAAGTGTAACTGTACTACTGTCATCCATATCGATAGACAAGATGTATCCGGTCAAAATCCTCTTCCCGCTATCATCCAACAACGTGCAGATGTGATAATGACTCACGCACGAAAACTCAACATGTTCTTTATTCGCTGGATCGAAATAATATGCTAATTGGAATGTAGAAGCAAAGGCATCGTACTTCAGATCGATGCTGACATTAGTAAAATAGGATACTCGCCTATTCGTAAATCTGTCATTGATTTGTAAAATCATGCTGTGTAAGTAATCGGCCTGCCTTTCTTAATCAAAAGCAATTCATTAAGGCCGATGTTATTATCGTCAATTATTCTCTGTATAGTCGAATCGTCTGGCGCTAGTCCATAAAATCTATGAGCAATTAGAATAAGATTCGTGTCCTTCTCCATATAAACAACCCTCTCCTGCTTTGATGAGATTGCTATCTGGAATAGGCTTGATATTGTAAAATTCACTAATCTATTGATCTCATTCACGCTGGACTGATCAGGCATGTAGTGATCAGGATTTCCACCATTGTCACTCTGAAGCGCATCCAAATCCTCGATGTACTGGTTAAAACTATCGACAATCTGAGTCATGACGGCCAGCACTTGTGATCGGTTCTGATAATCAACATCTGTAACGCCAGCCTGGCACATAGCAACCACGACCGCCCCATTGTACTGCTCGTATCTTTTACGATCAAATATCGTCACCAGATTCTCCACTGATTCAACAAGCGTATCAAATTGGCTTTGCAGCATGGTCACCCTGTTCTTCACAGTATCGACAAACTGAAAAGGAGCATTGATCATTGCCTGTATCTCACGGATAGCCGCAAGAGGCTCGGATACTACATCATTAATTTTAGACAAAGCACTTGTGTACGTGTTGAAATAATTGTTAGCGTCAAAAGTTAATTTGATTTGCTTCTTACCAACCTCGTACACACTGGTTAAATCCGTTTTCATTTCCGGTATATCAAACACCGTAGGCAGAGACACGCCAAAAGACACTCCCATTTTATCGAGAGCCAGATTTGCAATGTCATAGACTTTACTTACAGGATCAACCGTGATTCGCGGAGCCACCTCATCTATAGTTTCCACGATTGGAATATTGAACTTGCTGACGTTATGCTGAGTGTTGTCTTGCGAAAGTTTGATAGGCTGCACCAGTATCACTCCATAGTACGGATGACGAAGATTCCAAGGCCGAGGATCATCAGCCGACTTACCAAAATCCTCCGCTATATCAAGATGATCATCCCCCTGAAAGTAAATCTCAAGATTGTATCGATTACCCCTTGGCGTTTTACGCTTCACAAGAGTACCTGGCACATTGATAAATTCAAACTCAGACACGTTGTACTCACGCTCCTTGACAGCATTCATCCAGTTAGGCTTATATTCCTTCCCGTCACCAGTGATGATTTGCAGTTCGTTATTTATCTTATCCAGCCAGCTCATTTTGCCATTTTTGCTATCCTTCTTTTCGCCTCTTCAATATAAAATCTTTCTAAACGATTCGCGCTATTCAATGAGGCTTCTCTCATAAAACTAGTTCTCTCGATCTTAACCGAACGACCTTTGGCGAAAGAGTAAAGCGGCTTCTGCTTAATGAATGTTCTGCCATATTTCCTGCTGATGCTCTCGATTCGATACAACATCGGTTTTCTCAATCCAGCAATCACATAACCACCCCGGCCAGCTTTGTGTGCAGCTCTCATGAACTTATACCTCCGGTTAGGGCCGGGTATGTTCTTAATATCGATTGCTCTTGAGAGCTGTGGGCCAATTGTTCTTAACCTGTTTTTTGGACGTACAGGTGTCGCACTGCTACCAACCCTCGCACCTTCTGTCGGGATGAATGTTCTGTCTTTAATATCCCCACCGTATTCCTGCTGCTGAAGTTCCTGAACAGCCTTATTGTTATACTGAGCCTTTGATACCAAGAAGCCGACTGTTGACCTCATTGTGTTAACAAACAACCCCTTTGCCATATCAACATGACTGTTAGCCCGGAAGAAGTTTGGATTTCTTTTTACGAAGTGGGCCTCAGCAGATTTAATCATCGACCGCTGCTTAACATCAAACGCAGTTCTATTCAGCGCTCCACGAATAGCAATAGGCAATTCAACCTTACCAATTTTTTCAAGTTTATTAGTAAAGGCGACAACTTTTGTGCTGTTAACATTTAAAAAGTAATTGTGAGACATTTATTGCGGGATGTACTTAACGATTACCCAACCACGATTAAAACCAGTATCATCAAAATCAGTTCCATCAAAACCACTACCTGCCAATCTAACAACAGAAACAGAACAGGCAGGGGCCACACCAAAAATCGATGACATCCACAATGTCAATCCAGCATCCGTTCCGAATGGGGCATGGTATAAAGCAAGAGGAACGAAAGCGTCATCATCAGCCCTTACAATGGCACGTATATCAATAATATTAGTGACATCCAAACCAAGAGCGCCAAGATCAACGATGAGCGAGTTTGTTGTATCCATATCCCAATCACCAAGATCAATCTTTCTTTCTGCATATCTAGTCAGAGCCCAAGCACTCCAAGAGCCAGTATAGAACCTGTGCCACTCAGCACCATAATTCAAATCGACAACCCTCTGTGTCACATCAGCCCCGGTTCCAAATACCGTTAACTGCCCAATCGTAAGACCAGCAGGCTTATTGGTGAATGTGGTTCCACACTCAAAAACTCCAGCAGCACTGTAGTCATTAAAATTTGTACTGACAGAAGCGCCAACATCAGAAGCAGATGAATACCTTCCTGCTCTTAATGAAATTACTTTAAGCAACGCTTCAAAGTACTGGAATCCGTTAGCTGAATTCTCCGGCAAATCGTTTGCAGAGATTCCAGATTGAGCAAACAGCCTTGCGAAAAACTGATGATAATCGCCATGAACAGCCTCGTTCAAAGGAGTACCATTACTAGAACCGTCATCGTCACGAATGCGGCCATAAGGGTAATCACCACCAGGGGCAACTACATTGACTTGATCTTCTAATTTACGCATAACTTATACATAATTGATAAAAAGGAACCCAACTGTCTGCACTGGCTTAGTCCTTAAAATTAACTGACGAAACTCATCTTTCCTATTCAACGGAACACTAGCGTAGTTACCAAGATACGGCCCGCCAATAAAAAACGAAGCCCTGTAGGTCGATCCTACCAAAAAAGCATTATCCAAACTCTCGCTTATAAAATTCGCTATTTTATTACCAAACGAGCCACCATATTGAACCTGACCGTACTGAACAAACGAGCTGTACTGACTCGCTAGTGTCGGGTACGAAGGATCAATATCAAGCGGGGTAAGTGTGTAGTAACTACCATCTCCATAAGGAAATCTATTCTCATGGACGTACACATCGAAACCAGCATCACGTAATTGCTTCTGAAGGAAGAGGTAATGCTGCCTTGCTTTTATTTCCCCAGGGTGATTGTATTTACGCAGGATTGCTAATTTTCTATCAGCCAGTGAAACACCATCACCAGTGATGAGCCCTAAGCGCCTTTCCCAATCAGTAGCATCATCAGCAGTGAAATTATCATTATCCGGTATCGCGCTATTGAGAATTGACAAAGCATCATCGTAAGCTCTCTTCTCACTCTCAGCTAAACCATCCATGAGCTTCTGGAAATAGCTATCGTTCGGAATCTTAAAAGCCCTTCCAGTTGGGAACAACTGTTTTGATAGTGATTGTATTTTTGTTAAAATACTCATGGGAATGTAACGGTGTTCAAATAAGGAATATCACCAAAAGTAAAAGTATAAGTTGACAAAGGAGAACCATCCACTTCCAACACAACAGCACCAAATACACTACCCGGCACTGCTTCAAGAATTGCCGCAATGACCCTGTTCGTATCTAAAATATCATTCTTATCAGCAAGTATATCTGCGCCAGCAACAAACGGACGTATACTACTAACAACCTCAGTCAAAGCAGCAGTAATTAAAGACTCAATCTCCGCTGTGCCATTCACATAACCAGGAATAGATATATCGATCTCCTTAATCGTTACTGGCAAATAATTTATCTGGAAAACACCAAGCGGCCTGCGACCTCTCTCGTTCAACGGCTTTGTTGTATCTGGATCAAACTCAACAACCTCCTCAACGGCATCAATTATCGCGGGTGTGGGAGTTCCCTTTCCGTCAACAGAATCCACCAGAGTTGCTTCAATGTATAAATTTATTTCTGCCGTGTATCCTGACTTTGCATAAGGATAAACCCTCTCAACGCCCTGTGCGTCTTGAGCCCACAACCTGTAATCAGAAGCAGCTCCACCATTGGGCTCCGTCCTGAATGCAACAAGAGCTTTCTCACGATAATCTTCCAGCGTCTCAGCATCTAACGGAGCAACTTCAACCGCAAGCACCTCAGCGGCCCCATCAACACCAGCGATAGGAATCGTTGCTGTCATCCCCTCACCAATAGCCATCTCGCTATCCAACCCGGCCTCAAGAGCCCTAACAACAATACTCGTTGGTGATGCAGCAAGTTCAAACTCAGAATCAAGAATAAATAATTTTTCTGGATGCGTGGAGTCATCGTTGCTTTTGAATGTGGTGCCAACCTCAATAACAGAGCCAACAGTTCCGGTGATTTCAATTTGATACTGACCCTGAGTTGCAGCAAAAGGATTTCTCCCCAACTTAATCCTACCAAATCTTTCAAGAGTTCCACCTGTAGCTTCAGGTTCAGCGGTATCCACAAAAATATTTTTCTGAAGATGGCCGATTGCCAAGTAGTACACTTTCAACTTAGCAGCCTGGACAGCAGACAATACACGCAAAAAGTTCTTACCGAATGCTGGAATGCTGTCACCGAACTTAGTTTCCAAATCAGTCTTTACAGCATCGTAAAGCTCAGAAAGTGTAGGTATAGTTATCATTACTCAAAAGTGAAGTCGAAGGTATAGTCGAATATTTTAACTCTTACTGTTCCTGTCGTTGTTACTATAAATTCAGCATCGGTTAACTCCTTATTGGTTGCATCCCAAATATACACGAAAACCTGCTGAATTAATTTAATACCTATTGCGATTCTGTCATCACTAAGAACCGTTACAGCCACCTTAATTTCAGCAACGTCCCTGAAGAAGTTCAGGTCTTTTTTGATAGCCTGCTCTATTTGCAGCCTACCGAAGCTGGTTAATGGGACACTGCTCATTACACGCTCAGTCTCAGAATTAATTTGCAGCGATGGACTCTTGGGCCATAGAAGATCATTTGCCCAAAAGTCATTATACTGCCTGTTTGCCAGCCTGATTGTCGGTGTAGACTCCTCAGTGTTACCACCGAACATAGCCATGTATGGCATAGCTTCAAATCCGTAGATTACCTTCAAGTCCTTGGCGTTCTTAACCAAGTCACCACCATTCAATGTTTCTACTAATTCTAAATCCATACTTCTACTGCATTGGAGCATGCCATCCATGAGTTGATGACAACACTGGTTTTATATTCACGTTAGGATCAGAGCCAAATACATTATATCCAAGCGGAGCGTTGATGTCAACCCTCACATTGTTTTTAGTTGTAGTGTTTTTCTCACTCACCGATCTCTCTCCCGCCATGTCGAGTTTCTCAATGCCCATATTCTCACGATGAGCCTGAAGTCTTGCGGCTGCGTTCGTTGCCCAATCGAATCCAGTTACCCTACCGATTATCTCAAGCAACTGCATCATTGGATACAGTATAGCATCGTACAGCGCGAGTCCAATCGACTTAATGCCCTCTAAGAAACTACCATCCTTAAACGACTTCTTAATTCCTTCCCACTTATTAAAGAAAGACATCACATGATTCAATAGTAAACCGAGAGGGCCAAAAGCTAAAGACACAGCAGCGCCCCATGATTCCCAATGCTTCGCTAAAGTGTAGACAAGGCCAACCATTGCAGCGATCCCGATTATTATCAGCCCGATTGGATTAGCTGCCATTGCTGCGTTGAATATCCACTGTTGTGCGGTCGCAGCCATAGCCGCAATTCTATACGCAGCCAAAGCCACTACATTGCCACGCAATGCCATGACGTTTCCTATTAAGAAGGCAGTCGAGATACCCAACTGAACATTGTATAAGAACAACGCGATTCGACTAGCGATCAGCAACAACCTGAAAGCAATTAACAGCTTGATCAAATTTCCAATAACCTTCAGCCATGTCAACGCAGACTTCGCAATTTCAACAATAGAAGAGTCCATTGTTTTCAACTTCCCGTTCGCTGCGTCTGATCCTGAGGTCAATAACAACATTGCAGAGATAATCTGCGAATATCTTTTTATTGCAGTTGATAACGGCCCACCATTACCATCATCGATAGTTAAAATTAATTCTTCATACGCAGCCTTCAATAAAGATAAGTGACCCTTTGTTGATTGTAATTTCGTTTCAGCTAACCTTTGCGCATATCCAGCCGAACCAGCAGCAAGTTGATCTTGCAAACCTTTAATATTTCCAGACTCAAGAGCTTCAGCTAACGGAAGAACGGATTGGAAAGTTCTTCTGCCGTACATCTTGTACGCTTTCTGAATTTTATTCTCGCTGCCAATAACCTTCATCAACTGCTCATTCAAATCCTTATTCGCAACAGCGTTGTCGATAGTCATGTTTTTAATACCAGTACCGGAAGTAGCAACGTGCAACTGAGCATTACGCAACACAGCCATTAACACGAGAAGCTCTTCTAGAGGCCTTCCTGTTTGAGCCCATGCCGCTCTTGAGTTAGCAAGCATAGTTTGTATTGAAGAGAAATCCAATGCAGATAAGTCCGCAATCTTCGCGTACATATCGATCACATTGTTCGCTTGAGATGTCGGTATATTAAATGCGGTTAAGTCAGCTCCCAACATTTTCGCCAGCTCTGAAGGATCAGCTCCTAACGCTCTGGCCCCAATAACAATTGATGGGGTCATTTCAAGAACAGGCTTAATGCCCTTGTTGGCAAATCCCATCTTGATTAACTCGTACTGAAGCTCAGAAACTTTTGTAGCGGCCTCTCCATAGCGAACAGCAAGCTCTCTGGCCTGATCTGCGAGTGCTTGGTTCTGCGAGATTGACTTTCCTGTTACTGCGGATATGTTTATCTGAGCCTGCTCAAAATCCATCATCACATCAAGAGCACCACGAATGGCCCTGATGAAAACATATATACCAACATATAGCCCGATTGAATTTAACATCTGCCGGAAGGCAGTCATTGGGGTCATGAGCGTCCTGAAGGCCCGGTCAACGCGACTGAGCGCAGCTTCAGACTTGAAAGCAAAACTATTCACAGCATTACCCATACGTGAAATAGGGCCAGAGAACTTGTCAATGGCCGTGAATGCACTTGGTATGGTGAAAGTTGCTGGCATTTATATTTTCCTTTTGCTATCCATCTGCTTTTTCATCTCAAGAACATCGTTGTACCAAAACATCAACCCGTCCTGATCCTCTTCATCAAAAAAAAGGTCACCAAGAATACCCGGTGACCATTTGAATTCTCTTGCAACAGTTATCATCATGTTGCGGATGCTTGTTTCGTCTATAGAAAAAAAATTACAACAGCCATCGCCACTTTTTTATCCACAGAATCCATATTTTCTAAGATCGCCCTCGGCACTGTCGTCAACGCTGAGATGTAAGCCAGCAATCTTCCTTCAGCATCATTTGTTTTTACACCGTTCAGGTAAGGCTTCAGCATTTTATCGTTTAACCTAGGCTTGAACGTGAGCTTGGTTACCTTCTCCTCATCACCAAATGAGTGCTTGAGTGTGTAATCAAGATTGTTTTTATCATCCTTCACCAACTCACCATCGCAGATACAATCAATTAACAACTCAACGCTATCCTTGTTTGATTCACGAACTGATGCTGATACTTTCTTCTTGTCGAGCCAATCTGTGACTTCCAGTTCGGCTACCGACCTTTCAACTTTGTTTGACATATATGATATACTAAACTATTTTCTTGAGCTTCCCACCACCAGATAACTTCAACTGGATGGTTGCTTCGTTCAAATTAGACTTCACATCACCAACAGGCTTCCCGGTTCCGCGATACACTGTGCCACTGATATGAGTTACAGTCCAAACTCCCAATACAGGAGATGAAGCTAATTGATCAAGTTTGTCGAGGTCTTGCTTCGTAACTGTGTCATGGGACAACACAGTCTCTACCGACCAGCGATTACGATTCATTTGGTCGATCATATTCCCACCACCATCGATCATGTTGGCCTCGTCACTTGAACGAAACCCGCCTGGATCAATGGTAGAATCTTCTCCGGCTTTTGGATAGAAGATAACTGAACCAAGTGTTGCATGATTACAGCTTACCTCAAGAATATCACCACCTATTGCTGGCATTATATTACAAATTTAAGTTAGACGCTTCCAAAATTAAACCCCGCCTCTGCAACCGTAGCTGCAACACGAACGAATCCAGAACGCTTGTAGCGGAACGTGGTTTCGAAACGATCAGGGTTTGTTGTACCAATACCAACCTGAATGCTTTGCTGCATAAACACAGGCTCAACAATCAATGCTCTACTTGCGAGACTTGTCGCATAGTCGTCAAGAACGCTCTTCCACATCTTAGGCTTCACAACCTTCGTTACATTCACTACATCATCATCTTCCGCGATTGCATGATCAAGGACGTTGATCTGTTCGAGCAGGAAATATCCATAACGGACATTCCAATCTAAATTCAGATTGCGTACATAACGGAATTGTGGCGGCTCTTCACCGAGCTTATGATAAGTTGCTACGAAGTCCTGAACCTGGTATTTACCAGCGACAAGCTCAACGGTAGAACTTCCTTTCTTGACAATAATGTCACGATTGTTATAATCAGCCATCGAACCAATATCGCTATCGGCAGGGATCGGCATATCAGGCAGAGACTTTCCAGCGATGTCAAGTTCAGGGAAATTCTGAGCAACGACAGCAAACAGAACACCGTAGTTAGCGGCAGCTTCCATTGGCAATCCTTCACTGTTTGGAGCAACGCAAGCTACAATTGTCACATCGTTCAGCCTAGCGTCTGTGATCGCAGATGGATCATTACCACAGTAGCCACTCAGGGCTACAAACGGCTTGAACACAATACCTGCATATCTTCCAGTAGGAATTTCTGGATCAGGGATTCCATTGAAATCCTGGAACGCATTCATCGCACTTGCGATAAGTCCGTATGCGTTGATTACGATTGTGTACCAAACGTTACCAACCTTCAAAAGAGAAGCACCAAGATCAGGAGTTCCAGAACCATTCTGGATTCCGTTGATCACGTAAGTAATACCAAGAGCGTTGTCGTTAGTATCAATACGAACGGTAATATCATTCGCAGTTAACCCTCTCCACTTAGAAGTAAGAACTGCTTCGTATGTCCAGTTAGCCGCATCAACCGGGCTACCAAGAACATTATTAATAGCGTCAACAATTTTCCCAACGATAGTTGCAGCAGAGTCACCACTTGCAATGTTAATTGCGTAGCTCTCTCCATCAACATTATCACGACCAGCGATGATTACATTATGAGTACCGTTTGCGTTTGCTGTTCCGGTGGGAACAATAGCAAGCATTTTTGCTGCTGCGCCAACGGCTGCTGCTTGAGGAAATACAATTGTAGGAATCGCACCAACGCCATCGCTTGTGCGAGGACGAAGAATGCGCATGATGTTATAAATTGGTGATCCGTAACCATACAACTGACCTGCTTGACGCAGTGAAGTGATTTCGGTTGGATCAGTATCTAAACCAGATTGGTTTGCGTGATTAACTTCAGCGAAAATTGCAATTCTTTGTGGCAGGTTTGGGCTCTGTGCCGCGAAATCCCCCTTCTTAACCGAGTAACCAACTACTCTTGATACCCGGTCGAGGCTTACTGCTGCTGCTGTATTCATCGCTTGATTTTTGAGTTTTTCTTATCTGAAGCGAATATTGCATGAACTAGCTCGGTTTTACAATTTTGTCGACATTTTTATGCCTGTTTGTCGACAAACGATGCTATAAAAAAAACCCGATAGTTCATATCGGGTCTTTCTGAAGATTCTGAAATTATTCTTTCGGTGGCCTATAAACTCTAACCACTACCCGGACTTCATCACCGATCACAAGAGTGTCTGACCACTCAGGAACTTCCTCCCCGGAAATTTCCATAATGTAATCGAACGATGGAAACGCTACAAGAGCGCCCTCATCCAAAGTAACAGCCTGCACGTTATTATCAACAACGACAGAGTAAGCCGCCTTAACATTCAGTTCTTTACCCATCGTTTCTTCAGGAACGATAGCCATCGCAAAAATCGCTACGATCAATCCGATAGAGAATAAATATTGGCGTTTCATAAAACTAAATTACAAAAAGAAACCCCACCGAGCAAGTCAGTGAGGTTCTTCCCCTTTCCTTAACCAAAATCTTTAAACGGACTCGAATGTATCAATCATTTCGGTAATTCCAAAGTAGTCAGGAACTTTTATTAACCGATTGCCTCCATTCACAACAGCACCCTCTTTTGCGGTGTAGTAGTCCTTTAAAAGCCCCGCTCTTTCGATGTTTCGTTTTGCTGATGAGTTACGGGCCTTCAGCTCGATGTCCTTCCGAACCCATGTGTAATGGTGCATATCTATAGGTAACAGCTTAACTGAAGCACAGTTTATTTTACGTGTAGGATCAACATAATACGGATACACCGGAGCGCCAGTAACCGTGTGCGCATCCAGCTTGTGAATAAATGGCACGTAGTAACTATCCCTGTTTTCCTGGCGAAGCGTAGCCTCACCAAAGTAACTGTAAAGAGTAACAACAGACCCCTCGCAACCTGATTCTAAAAATAACTTCTTTCCTCTTTCAAAATCGCCAGCCAGATAATACTCATCACAGTCCATTGCAATGAAGTACGTGCATCCATGTTCTCTTGCAGCGTTGATTCCAAAATTTCTTTTTTGCTTTTCATCAAGCATTCCCATCATGGCAGGTTCGTACTTGATCCAGATTATTTTAAACTCTTCGTCCATCTGCTCCAACGGAAGGTTCGCCATTGGATTGAATTGCTCACCGAAGTTTGAAACATCCTGATAAACAATGATGAATAAATCAACATTGTCTTTTACAGACCTCATTGAGCCAACTAGCAGCTCAACCCCGTCCCACACGTTGTAAATCGCAGCAAGTTTTACTTCAGGAGATTTTCGAATGTCTCCATGTACTTCGGGAGAAGAGTTTTCCATGATATTGTTTCTTTTAATTGTTTTGCTTTTTCAACAGCGATCTCGTAAAATACAGGATCGCAGAACTGATCGATCTTAGCTGCCAACTGTTCGTGGTAGCACTCAAAATAATCAAGAGTCTTTTTACTTCGGAGAACCCCGCAATGGAATGTGTCAACAAGCCATTCTTTAGGAAGCCATAAATTGTTTGGAGAGATGTTGCTTGCTATTATCGGCATCTCAGCAGCGAGAGCTTCATTCATCGGTAATGACAGACCACCATACTTCCTCGGCAAGATTAACACACCACCGGAGTAGTTATCATAGTAATTCGGAGTGTTTCCAAAATCAGGCAACAGATTAACGTTTTCGGGAGGAGCTACAGGAATCGGTATTGGCTGCTGGCTATGTAAGGCCACCGTGATTTTATTCTCCACAAACCTGAGTGAATTCAAAACCGTCATCGTTCCGTTACGGTCATGGATCGCTGGCCTGCCAACGTTGTGAATGAAAAAATTCTTTTCCTTTCCGGGTTTGAACTTATCGGTGTTTACAGGAACAGGTAAGAATACCTTATTACCCGGTACATGATCATAGTTCCACATGCTAGGGGCTGCAAATAAATCAGGGTAAGGTAGAGTCGAAGGGTAATCAAGAAATTCATAATTGTATTGGAGAATGGTTTTGACACCACGCTGCTGACATAAATCAAAAATATTAAAATCATAAGGCGTTTCCATTGCAAATACAATATCCACATCGCTGATGAACTCCTCTATCACAGAGTAAGGGATAGCACCCCTCATGCCATGTCCGGGGCGCATGGAGTGTTGCTGCTGATTAGGATACTTACTGTAATCTGAGAAATGTATTCCGTGTGGGATTGCGCCAGGCAGGCGACTTGAATCAATAACCAGAGCCTTACAGTTGGGAACATGATCGAAGAATTCTTTTGACTGAACACCCAAACCAGTTGAGTCAGCTCTTGCTATTAATCCTATTCTCATAAGTTAAATATCATTTTACCCTCCCGCTGTTCCCACGCATCAGGCATAGCAATAAAACCTCTTACCATAATCCTAATTTCGACCAATCGCCTCGCGGAATTTGAATACCCACATCCATCAAGAACCCTATCTGTTCCCTCAATAAATTGAGCAACAGGCATGACATTATCAACAAGATACATTTTATACCCTCCATTATGGAGCCTCACCAAACACCTACCCCACGCTTTAAATGATCTGATGACGTAACCACATTGATCACCACCAACTAATACCTTATCATACTTTTTCATCCGTCAATAATTTTAGTGTCTGCCCCACGACCGTCTGAGTGGTAGCTCCTGAGTTGATTTCCTTCTGGTGTGTAGATATGAATATTAAAAAAATCTTCACGTTTATGCTTGTAGGACTCTTGAACAACGGAGTGCATAACATCCTCAATCATTACCTTCTGATTACCCTTAAAATATTTAGCCAGCATCGAACGATACCAATCCGTTTTTGAAATCGCTGGCCGTTGAGAGTATTGAATTGTCCTAACGGTCACGGCTGATACCAACCTGTCATCAAAATTCACCCAAGCCTTAGTTGGGTCATTCAGCATTAGGTGTTTATGTTCATCAAGAATTCTATCGAAAATATTAAACCTAAGAGAATCAACTAACGGACTATGCTGAACCAAAAAACACAAGTCATCCCAAGGTATTTCACCAATAGGACTTGTATCGTGCTCACAAAACATAACCAGCGGAGTCTTTACAAAATCCAAAGTTCTCCTAGTCATATTCGCCTGGTGCTGATGGTCAGGAAATTCAGCCATGTTGCACCATCCGTATTCGTGCTTCTTTCTACGGACAGCTTCTTTGTATTCATTGTAATCTTCAGCCCGGTGAGCGAGAGATGAATGAACACCATCGAACATTATTATAATTTCAGCATCGGTGTACTGACGAATGTTGGCGATTGTCTCATCAAGAATGGCTGTTGATGGGTGTGAAGGTATCGGAGATGTTGGTATTAAAATCGTAAGGTTACTTTTCATAATTAAAAAACTTCGAGTGGTATTGTTTGATTTACTAATTCATGTTTACAGTCACCAAGGAACCTGATATTCCCATCTTCGACAAATGAGTGACATTTCGTTTCATACAAAGGCTCCCCTTTCTCGTTTTTCCCAATCTCCCTTTGAACATTAAGAGATGGAGCTACTGTCGGCTTTTCAAAATCACCATTCCAAGTCCAGTTATTACCCCTAAACCTTCCCTGCATGTGCTCATTCAAACCTTCAGGCATCGGCCACGATGAAGTCTTAAATCCATGTGAGTTTCCACACCCCGGACAATGGAAGACAAACTCCCAAAACGACCCAACTTCTTGTGTGCTTATTTTCATTTCATTCCAATTGTCGCTTCCATCCATTTAGGAGACATCCTTGCACCGAACTTCTTAGGTTGCATCTCCACATACTTTCTCCAATTCACCAGCTCCTCGCCTAATAACAATTGACTCAGGCAGGCTCCGCAATGCTGACACATTCTCTTTGTAATCTCAGCGTTCTTTTCATTATCAAATAAATCCGCGAGGACTTTTGTGCGCAGGCCCATCTTCAGCATACCATCCAACATTCCACCTACAGCACACGGCATGTAGCCTTGGCTATCAACTGAGATTCCGCAAATTCCACTTCCATGCTGCCAGCACTTTTCACGAACCATCCCGTAGTCAGCAGGAGACACGTAGTAATCATCCCAAGGAAAATCTGTTCTGCTTTTTGCTTTAAAGGTTTCTTCTGGCACTGATGCGTGATAGACAGCACGAATGTATTCTACAAGATCACGATCTCTTCCGTTTGTCCAAACTTGGACTAATCCGTCTTTAACAAACTGACGACTCATTCTTAAAATATCCTCAAATTGTGGGTGCATTGTCGGCTCACCACCAATCAACAGAATGTCCGGTTTCCAGTTTAACGCTTCAGCTTGACGAAAGAATTCAGCGACATCTTCGAGCGTCATGTCTGGTGTGTGCTCATCTCTCAGCATGGATGCGCGATTGCAATTAACACACTGAAGATTGCAGCGGTAGGTTACATGAAGCTCAGCCTTTCCGGAAGTAGGAGTGTAATTCATAAAAACGGAATCGTTAGCAGAAACAAAACAGAGCCCACTATTAACAGCAGCACCCAATACCTCCAATCTTTTATTCGGTCAATCATCATTTTTCCATATAAGACATCACAAGCACAAAAGGATAAACCAAGGCCATTATATGATAACCAGTGCCTAGCAAGCATAAAATCATAACCCACCACTTCGGAATATATCCATCTTTAGCTGATTCCCTATTCATGTAATCAGTGAGCAAAATAGCCCCTACAATTGGAATTATGTAAAGCAGCGCCTTTTTCATTTTGGATCGAACCTCATGTGTAATTCATGGTAATCGTACTCTATGCAGCGATGGGTGTAACCCAACTCATCAATAAAACGAAGCATGTGGACAACATCCTGTCGCTCTCCATACATTTCCCTCCACTTACCTTCGTTGCGATAACTTTCATACATGAAAACCGGATGCACCGACATAAAGATAATCGGTTTTTTCTCACGAAGAGTTTTTTCTGCTCCCCTTATAATCTCAAACTCAGCGCCCTCACAATCCATCGTGATCACAGTGGGATACCAGCCCGTTCTTTCACAGTATGAGTCAAGCGTAATTCTCGGAACGTCTGGATAATTTTCATAAAGCTGCTTGAACCCATGATCAGGAATCATATTACACCCAATCACATCCCAATTTTGATTAAGCCCACTGAGATTTAAAAAATCATCACTACCCAAGAATCCCGGATATAGCCCCATCGGCAATGGTAAATTATTAGCCTTCCATATTTCTTTTATACACGGCCACACACGATCATTTGGTTCGAACATCACAATTTTACACCCCGACTCCTTAACGAGTAATGCGCTGATGTCACCCTCCTCTGTCCCCAAATCGAAGAGAATGTCAGTAGGTTTTAACACATCTAACATCTCTTCAATACGCCCAACCTCCCATCCACCGTTGGCGAGGCTCCACTGCTCACGAGCTGCGCGATGTTCTGGAAGCCAGAGTTCGTATTTTCCGTTAATTCTCGTAAGCTGCATGGACTAGTTTTGATTCAAGTTGTTCTTTGTATTTATTCCACCAAGAATTCTTTTTCAGTCGCTCTTCGTAAAATGGTTCCTTAAACCAATCCTGATTCAAATCACTCCACGAGCTGACCATCATGATGTCTGCGTCAGGAACAACTTGCCTCCACCAATTGAAACCATCTTTCTCTCTTGGGCAGTGCATGTCGGTGATCGGGATTGCACCACACTCAATCGCTTCATACAAACGGAATGAATCGACCGACATTGAGCCGGAAGGACAGATCACGTATTTGCTACGACACATAATGTCGAGATACGCCTGGTAGTCCATTCCATTCTCTCCATTGCCACCAAACATCTGAACCACCTGAAGGAGTCCACCTTCAAGAGTTAAGAGAGTTTTTATACACTCCTGACGAGATGGATTTTGCACTTGGCCCACGAACGACCAAAGAAACTCTCTCCGCAAGAAGCCGCTGTTGTTTTTGTATTCAACGCCACCTTCACCATAAAATAATCTTGATGATGGGCCAATTAACAACCGCTCCTTTATTTCAGGACGATCTTGCGTCCAGTACTGACTCCAAATTTCCAAGTGCGGAGGAATCGCTGCTTTGTAATCGAAGTAAGCATCCTCATCACTTGTAAGAATTACTATTCCAGATTTTAACGTGTCGAGACATTCTCGCAAAGGAGCAACTTCAGGCTTACCAACAACAATCACGATGGCCCGATCAAAGTGAGCCCATCCTTTAAAGTTGTGCTGGATGAAAAGATCAGGATGTTTATCGAAGATTGCCCTCAACAATCCAGAATCCCAATTCCCGCGAGACTGATTATACCAAACTACGTTCATATCTTTTTCTTTTTAAACCACCTTAATCTACCGCTATCCCCTGCTCTTAATTCATACTCCCCCTTATCCTTTCTATCTAAAAATGTTTTTGATGCTTTTTCACCAACACCATCATATTTATGATGGCATTTTTTACAAAGCCAAAACCAATCGCTTCTTCTTCTTTTATATTTTCCAGATTTATTTGCCCACTCGTAAGCCTTACCTTTCTTTGTCCCACATTTTTCACACTTACCTGGCTTATCGAAATTAGCCCTCACCCAAGCATGAAGTGATTGATACTTTATATTATCACCTTTCCATGAATGACTTTCAGGCCCAATGTTTTTACCAATATGAGCCAGACTCATGTTCCGCCTCGCTTGTTCTGACGCCTTCTTTCCAGTATTTGCTATTCTTATCTTCTCAATCCTTTCCGGTGACTTATGGGCGCATTTTAATGAACAGTATTTACCCGTTGCGCGATTTGACTCATAGTATTCGAAATCAATACCGCAAATAATACAAACACCCCTCTTCCTTACCGTATCACCACCCATGACGCAATCTAAGAAAGAATCTCCAAAATCCTATCTAGCCTTGCTCGATAAGTATGGTCTTTTTTAGCTCTTTCAAATCCAGCTATTCTAATCACCTCTCTTTCAGATTCATTCTCAAGATAATAGTCAATCAAACTCTTTAAACCCAAAAAATCATTGAACTTATACTGAACAATTTCTCTACCTATTTCATAATGATCCTCAAGCCCTTTTATGTAGGGGAAGATCATAAAACCACCACGACCAGGAACCTCAAATGCACGATCTGAAAAATAATACGGATAATCGAAGTTCTTGCAGAGCGTATCCCCAATAACAATCTTCGCGCTGGCATACAGATTATTCAACTCAGGGCCACGCACCGTAGGAAGCCCACCGCCACCGTAATGACCGAACCTGTCCCCGTAGGTTTGCTTCAGCCAGTTGATTAACTGCTGGCGGTACGGATACTCGTGGTGGTAGCCATACGATCCAGTGAATATAATATCGTGTGGGTATTTATCACGATCAGGCGTACCAAGGAAACACTCTTCCTCGTAAACACCCGCTGGCAGGAAGTACCCCTTGGCTAATTTAAAGTTGTGATTCTCATTCATCCACTCAGCCATGACTTTATCGACAGTGAAAAAATTATCGATTAAGAAATACGGATTAGTTTGGAGCATCCTCTCTCGCTCGATGCCCATATAAAGGTCAAGATGGTATGCGAATGTTTTTATCCCCTTGTGCCTCATAACACTCAAGAGCTGATCCATTCCCTGGAAGCGAGTGAAGCCGGGAGTGTGAACCCAAAAGAATAAATCAATCTCGTGATCCTGCAAGGCAGTGATGATGTGGTTGTGTAAGGTCTGGTTCTCCTGAAGCGTCACGACCTTGTGCCCCATCTTTAGAAGCGTTTTTAGATAATAATTCTCCGAGCTGAATGGAGCATCGAAGTTGCCAAGGAAAAGTATAGTCATAAATTATCGATTGAGATTACTGTTTTATAATTCTAAAAGTTCAGGGTTTTCGTAAATGTTTCCAACAATAACAGCCCTACTAATCCGATATAGGTCTCTCGCTTGATCTTCACATTTAGGATCACCAATCCATACCACAGAAACCTCAAGATGATCCTCAAGTAATAACTGAAATTTGTCGCCATTATCAAATTTACCGATGTCGCCAATGTAGAAATCTTTTTCTTTTTCATCCTCAAGACCAACGAATTGCATAACCTCAGAATTATCAAACCACACGAAATCCTCGCCAGTTTCGTTCGCACCAGCTTCATACATGTTTATTTTTTCTCCGGTAGTTACGTTCTCGAAATCCTCATCATCATTAATTTTCCACCCAACTTTTTCAACCTCTTCAATAAGAGCCTCTAACGAACAACCACAGCTATTTGCGTCTGTGCCAAGTTGAACACCCTCTATCATTACCTTAAACTTTTTAAGGTCAACGAACGCTCTAAATCTTAATTCCATTTTTCTTGTAAATAAAGTTGTACCAATAACTAAATAATCTCTCACACAGGAATGAGTGATAAGTATAACCAGGCCCCATCGGGTATCGTGCATCCTCGTTCAGCTCAGGCATAGTTTCCATTATTTTCATCGCTGGATCAAGGAGCTCGTCAACGTAGGCTTTATACACCTTGTGTTTTGCGATAAAAAAGTTGCAATAGATGACTTTCTCCCAAGTTAAAATAATATCCATTGGCGGTGATGGCAACTTCAACCTTCTAAGCAAAGCATACCAATTATCCAAAAAATTCGGATGAATACGAGCTGCCGCTACAACAGGATCGTGCTTCTCATGCTCCATTAAGAAAATAACATCCTCGTTTTTTTCGATCTCTGACAGCAGCCAATTGAAAGAGTATGATTCTGTGGAGATATTCTTGAATGGATGCGGGTACTGTTTCATTCTTTCAATCTTACCTCGCAAACTCCAACTCAACACACCAAAATATTCATCGGGGTCGCTTTCTTCTTTTATCAACCTAGCGATTATTTCATTCTCATAATAATTCGTCAGCATACCTTCGTTGCTGTATGGCTTGAATTGAGGCTCAAGGATTCCTCGCTGCTCTGGTTTGAAATAGACTTGATGAATCATGCTTTCATTTTTTGTAAGAAGAAAAAACCCTCAATACAATCCTTAATATCATCCATTGTTTTCGGCACAGCCACATCCTGATAAAACAAATCGTACTCTTCACTCTCCACCGTGAACTGATAAAAAATTCCGAACTGCATTGCAATTGGCAGTTCATGGTATTTTAATGGCTTTCCTGTATCTCGAACAAATTTATCTTCACCGTTTTTGAAAATGCTTCCCCACTCATTTCTGGCTTTGTATTCATCCACCCAAGCACAGAACACCTTCATTTGTTCAGGATACTTCGCCATGAGGGCGTTCCAGAAATTTTCTTTAGTCAGCGATTCCATTATCCCTTAATTGTTCGTGAACCTTTAAATAAAACTGAAAACTCTCTTCATCAATCACGCTCCGCAGAAAATTACAGTGCTCATCTTCATTTACATACCTACGAAACTCATCGGTGTGACCACGACCTCCTGTTTTTCCAATTCCATGCTTCATTCCGATTGCAATTATCTTACATGGAGTGAAGAGACTTCTATTCCGCAATGGACTAGCACCCATCCATAACAACGTATCGGTGTAGGCATTGTCATCCTTACCCCAATCTATACCCTTAATGTTAGCCCTGATCAAAGTGTTCATTGCACTCGCACGACTCTCATGGGACATTTTAAAATATCTTTTCAGCTTCAAATGGTAATAAAGAGTGTATCGCGATCCAAATAAATCAGGACGACCAGCTTTATCCCACTCAACCAACATCGTTTCGATGTAATCCTCAACGTACCAATCATCGTCCTCCCAAAACAGAATAACATCAACGTCAGTCATCTTTTCGTAACCAGTGCGGTAACGATACGTGATGTCACACGCTTCACTTTTTGGGGAATCGCCAACTACTTCAACACGATGAGGTTTTATTGTCTGCCTGCCGATTAACCGGAGAGCATTTTCAAGAAGCATCAACCGATCTCCTCTTGTGGGAACCAAAACACCTACTCTTAATTCACTCAATGGCGTCATTATTTCCCTTTGTTTTCAAACAACTCATTAATCAACTCATCCTTCATGTCGCGATAAAAATAATTAGTCCAATAATGACCCTTCATGATCGAGGGAACCAGTACTCCGACACCGTGAGTTCTGTTTAACAATCCGTGTCCTAATTCATGGAAGATCGTGCATTCAATCGTGACACTTTCGGATTCAACATAATCTTCATCAATCCGAATTGTTACCTGGCCTGTTTCCGGGTCTTTATGACAATATGCCTGATGCCGCAACCCGTCATATTTATTCACATCACCAACACCCTTCTGAACTACGATGATTAAATTATCCCGTTTGAAAACATAACCCCGCTTTTCACCTTCTGAGAAGAAGTTTTCCACATACGGACTCACACGATGGTCAACCCTGTACTCAGTAGATTCCTCACAACCAAACAGAACAATTGCCGCAATTGCAAAAATGATTTTTGTTTTTTTCATGAGTGTCTCGGTTTTCTGAAAGATGATGCGTACTCCAAAACACATTTAGCGTAATCAGTCAACATCTCAGTTCCCTTGAACATGAAGGATTCTTTTTTCTCTTCGAGAGCTTTTTTGTAGAGCCTTTGGAGTGAAGGCATGTCGGATAAATCTAAAGTCAAACCTGATGGCTTTTCAAATCCCGGTGTTTCCATTTTTATTTTTTAAGAAAACTCACAAATGCTTTCGTTGCTTCAAAACAGGCTTGTATCTTTTTAAATTCATCAGTTCCTCTCTTTGTTGTAAATTCCCCTGTTCCAGCAAACCACTTATCCCAATCCTCAATCTTCATTCGCTTACAACCGATTATAATATTCCCTTCATGATCCTGGCCGTAAATCCACTTGCAGTGCGGCATCATTAAACCGCCACGGAAGTCACCGCCACGGAAGTTACCGCCACGGAAGTTACCGCCAAGGAAGTTACCGCCAAGGAAGTTACCGCCAAGGAAGTCACCGCCAAGGAAGTTACCGCCAAGGAAGTCACCGCCTTTCCAAACTATCCATCCGGGAATCCAAGGGTGCATTTCTACATCTGCGTTCTGTGTATCGGCTAACACCAGCCACTCAGGGGCATTTTTAAGCTCAGAGATTTTCATTTTGTTTGATGTTGATGATGGATCAATATTACTTTAGGTGTTTTAAATATCCTATAGTTTTCTTAAATAAGTTTCCGAATCTTCATATAACTCACAAAATCGAACCAATTCCCCTTTAATTTCGGTGTAGCTGCTTGCAAAGTAAGATGAGCCCATATCTCCTTCAGCGCATAATTATACACGTAACAGTCCCAATGGTGATTCTGGCCCCCGCTTTTTTTCTTAACCCACCTTGATCCTGCCATTCCACTGTCTTTTACCTCAACTATTCGGTGTTCTGATTCAAAATGAGAAAAGTAGTTGTTGAATGTGTAAAGCCCTCCTGATGGAGTAGGGAAATTCATAAATCCAGTTGGTTGAGCTTCAGGAGTGCCAGGTTGCCATCTCAATTCAATATTTCTTGCAATTTTATCCTTAATGTTGTTTACATCGAGCATATATAGATGCCTTCTCTCTCGCGCTGGCTTAAAATCAGGCAAATCAGCTCCAACTTTCCTCAGCTCCTCTTCCTTATCACCACGAACACCAACAACATTTCTCACATTTGTTCTATCGATATATCCGTATGCGTGATTTGTGTAGTAGCCACAATCTATTCCCGTAAGAAGAACACCCATCGGTCTGTTTGTGTCGGTTAAATAATTCTCTGAAAGAATTTTATCGAGCTCAGGCCACACACAATTCGGCTGACCATACTCATAACTCCATTTTGCTCTATCAACTTTCTCTTCAGTCCTCTCATGCGGAATGAACGTGCCAATCGATCCGTGTCTCACTGAGTAACTTGAAGCATTTTCAGCCCACGCAACGATCTCGAAATCCAATCTCGCGTCATGTTCCTTGCCATTTAAGTCACATGCGCACGTAAGCATTACGATCTGACCACAGCCATCTTTCTGACTCATCAAATCAGGCACTCTTCCGATTTCATAATCACGAACTTTTTTCTGGATAGAGTTTGCTTCAATCGACTTTCCTGTTTTTTTGTAAGTCAGACCCAAATTCAAATTCATGAACGACTGAACTTCAATTTCTTTCACTGGCTGTCCAACAGGATTCGCCTCGATCCATTCACGCACGTAATATTCCCAATCGTACATCCCCATTGGAGCGTAAAGGCAGGAAATGTGGTAAGAGTAGTAACCGGGTCGTGAAGGTTCTGCTGTTGGCCTCCACTCTCCCTGTAAATTCATTTCGTATTTGTGAGCGTCAGTGAAAAAGTCTCCGCACTCCTGGCAGTTGTAACCAACACTATCTGTAATTAACTTACCGCTGTCATCCAGTTGCCATGTGATGCCTCCTTTTTTTTCTTTATTGTCGGTGTTTTTCATTTCAACCTCCCATTCGAGAGGAATCATTACACCGCAGCATGGACATGGGACAAAATATTTTCTCTGATCACCAGCCATGTATGCAGGCTCGATGTTAGAATTTTCTTCTTCTTCAGGTGATGAGAAGTAAAACTCCTTTCTTTTTTCTCCGTAAGCAGCTAATCTCTGCTTGATAAGTTTAATTGTTGATCCAGCGGCCTTCGAACTCTTCTTCGCTGCATCAAAGTCATCGATGAGAGCGTAACGTATTGATCTCTGACGTAAGAGTTTATGGTTTGATGCTGCCCCGGCCACCAGTGATCCACCGGGAAACTCTTTACCTCTCGATGTGTCACCTGTTCTTTGGTTACGGACTTTGCGCACATTTGGCTTGATGAGGTGACGTAAGCCACAACTATCGATCATTTTATCAATCTTGGTGTTCATGGCTTCTTCAGTAAGGTCGATGTGACCACTGAGGAACATGATATTACCTGGCTCTTCAGAAATTATCCAGCCGATTGCATTCTCCAAAACATTTGTAGAGATACCGATCTGTGCACCCTTCATAACAGCCACGACCTGAGCTGGATGATCCGGCATGAAGCAGTCAACTATTTCTCTGCAATACGGAGTGTGTTTGAAACTGAAGGGGCCAGGGAACGGAGTATCTTCAATGAGCACCCGATTCTTCTCGGCCCACTCTGAAGGCTTGATGTCTGACAACTGGAATCGAGCGTAGTCGATTATCTCTTCGATCTGCCGTTCGTAATTCATTCTTCGCTCGTTTGTGAATACTCAGCAACTAAACTGGAAATATCTCTCTTGCTGATCTTGATTGTTTCGTCAATGCAACTGTTGAGGATTTTAACCATCTCTTTCTTCAACTCAGCCCGTTCGTTGATGTTCATTGCTTTTTTCTTCGCAATCTCCATGATCATTTGATCAAGGCCCTGCTTGAAGCCCATCACAATCGACTTGAATTGGTTTTGGAACAGCCCCTTCACGAGAGCCGTAGGTATCAACTTCCCGGCTGCACGATCCTGTTTGTTCTTCAGGAGTTGACTCTCGCGCTGCTTTTTCTCGATGTCGATCTCCTTCATCCGTTTGTCAAGGTTCATTTTCTCCTTGACGCCCTCACTGATCTCATGATGAACCGATCTGTTCTGCCTGGCTGCACGAGCCTTGACTTTTGGCGCAGCAGTAGCCACCTGATTGCTTGCCACCTCAGCAACTAACGATTCAACCGTAACGGGTGGCTCCTCATGCCCATTATTCTTCTTCGCGGCCCTCTTCTGTACGAACAGGATATTTACCGGGTTCTCGGTATCCACAAGCCCATCAGTACCAACGATCACATTTCCCCTGCTGA
>Ga0193754_1000009_pt1 | contig 38504 bp, 54 predicted proteins | sample H1a1metaG_FD_143052 | JGI IMG/M metagenome (GOLD analysis project Ga0193754, IMG submission 143052) | Soil microbial communities from a riparian zone of the East river system, Colorado, United States - H1a1 | ecosystem: Environmental > Terrestrial > Soil > Riparian zone | place: USA: East River... | reverse complement strand
ATTTGTAAAGCTGTAAAAGTCAGGGCAGCAGATGCAGCTGCAAGACCTAATGCTACACCAATTCCTGGTATAACAGCTAATGATGCAAAAGCAGATATAGCGGATTGAGCACCAATAATAGCAGCTTGAGATATTTGACTCTTCTTTAAGACTTCAAATTCCTTCTTCTTAAGTTCATATCTTTCTGATGCCTGTGTTGCTTGAAAGGTCTTAAGTTTATCTGCATTATCCTTGCGTAAGTCTTCAAGCTTTTGATCGTACTCAGCTTGACTAATTATGCCATCCTTGAGTTTTTTATCTAGTGCTAGTTTATCATTATCAAATACTGTATTGAGTTTCTTTGTCTCGTCATTAAGCTTGGCATCCAGCGCATTTTTCTGTATTTCATATTGAGCGAGTTTGGCGTCTGTAAGTTTCTTCTCAAAGTCTCCTGCTGCGTTCAATATGATTCCAGCATATTGCATCCAGTTATCCTTCCAATCCTCAAGATCAGCTTTACGTTTTGCTTTATTACTCAAGCGTATTGCTTCCTCTGTAGTAGCAACTTGTTCTTTGGCGTCCTCTTCAAATTGAACACCTTCCATTGTCATAGCGTTCAGTTCTTCTGCATGCGCATGCTCTGCTGCTATTTTATCGTGCCAGTCTTTATCGTCTTGTGCTATCTTAGCTATACGTGCTGTTTCTTTCTCTGTCTTCTCAATTTCATTTTGTTGCTTCTCCCAAACCTTAAAATCAACCTTATATTGTTTCTCAAGTTCAATCAATCGCTCTTCTTCTGCTTGTCTAACTTTAGCCGACTCTTTTATGGCAGCATCTTTATCTTTAGCATCTTGAATAGCTTGTTCATCTTGTTGTCTTTTGATTTCAGCTAGTACAGCCTCTTTATCTGCTGTATCATGTATACTCCAAGTATATTCCTCAATTTTATTTTGAGTGATTATTGCTCTAGCCTTTTGTTCTATGAAATTTGCCTTGCGAACTTTCTCTGTGTCAATTTCCTTTTGTCTTACACTATCTACAGATGCACCTAGCTTATTATTACCAGTGATTAAAAAAGCAAACTTCTCTGTTATATTCAAGTTATCAGCACCAAGTACATTAAAGAAAGCTGAAGCTTCTTGAGTTAATGTTCTTAAGGCTGTTGACAGTGGACCCTTACTATCTAGTATCCAGTTTTCAATGGACCTCTTAAATCGTTCCCAATCACCAGCTAAGTCATCTGACATAACTTTAGCCAACTTAGCTGTTGATCCTGATAAATCCTCTGTAGCCTCGTAAGCTGCAATTACTTCTTCTGTATGATTACTTATTACAATAGCAGTTGTTTGTGCTGTTCTACCTACTTCATCCAAAGCCTGCGCGGTTGTATATCCGTTAGTAGACATGGTCTTGAGTTTCTCAATAAAGACGTTTATATCACCATGGGCGAGGTCGGTGATCATCTTTCTCAAGCTTGTACCTGCCATACTTCCTCTGATACCAGCGTTAGAAAGTATCTCCAGCATCTTAGCCGTAACCTCCAAACTGATGTTGGCGTTGTTAGCTACTGGTGCAACATACTTCATAGCTTCACCAAAAGAATCTAAATCCAGTGCAGACTTGTTAAATGAATTACTCATTACGTCTACTACACGCTGCATTTCAGCGGCATCAAGATTAAAGCCTCGCAAGGTAGAACCAGCTATTGTAGCTGACTTCGATAAATCTTCTCCTGTAGCCTGTGCCAATTCTAATGTTGCAGCGGTAACCTTTGTAATCTCCTGAGCTGAGAAACCTAATTTGGAGTAAATCTCCATGAGTTTAGCAATTTCCTGAGCTGAGTAGATGGTTGATTTAGCCATACTCAATGCTTGATCCTCCAAGATAGAAAAGGCTGACTCATCCTCCATAGTCAAAGCCTTAACTACATTCATTTGATGCTCGAATCCAGAAACAATACCAATGGCGTCCTTTATACCTGTAATGAAGGCTTGAACTGAAAACTGTGCGGCCATATATGTACCAACAGACTTCAAGATAGTACTGAAACTTAAGAATCCTGTGTTTGTCTCCTTAACAGCCGTATCTACTTCCTTGAGAGTACCTTTAGCAGCATTACTAGCGTTCTTGAGATTGTTGAATTCCTTAGTTGTGTTCTTAAGCATGAGCTCTGTACGAACAAAGTCATCTGCTAGTTCTTTTCTGTCTACATGCCCGGCCTTGAAACTTCTGTTCATAGCCAATTGCTCCTCTCTAAGGCCTACCATGACAGCCTTAAGGTTACTCATCTTGGTGATTAAAGGCTCTTCACCTTGTACATCAACTTTGACAATTACATTTTCGGTTGTAGTATCTCCCACTGTCTTAACGTTTAATTAACTTAAAGCTTGCAAACTTATCACTTTGATAGTCGCTTATACTCTCCAGAAGATAAGTGACTCCATCTTTTGTCTTAAGCTTGAACATATCTAGTTCTTTCATTTCTTTATTTGTAATTAAAAATTGTTGTTCCACGGTAACATATCTATTTAACATATCAACATACTCAGTATAATACTGTGTCAATAGTTCTTGCCAATCAAGACTATACGTTTGTGCCTTATCAATAAAGTAGCCTATCAAGTAATTTGTCCTATCTGTAAAAGCTACATATCTATAATTAACACCATCACTCGCTCTAAGTAAAATCAATCTATAACCATAAGAAGCTGCCTTAGTAAAGGCTGATGTCCCCTGATCATAAATTTTAATTTCTGCTGCTTTGGTAATTCTAGTTTCTGTTATTGAGTTTGAAGCAGAAAACAAAGAAGTATAAATATCTTGAATAACAGGTAAAGTAAGATTATCAAGTAAGAATTTACCCATACCATATGTATCTTTGATTACCAATTCATCATCTTGTACAGTCCAGTAATAATTATTTGTTTGCCCGAAACCTTCTGGTTTGTACTTAATGGTTGGTATGATTTCTTTATTTTCACGACTCAACTCATTCGCTGTTGGTGTTGTATCACTTAATATTTCCTGAATTGTTTTAAATGTAACTGTATTATTATCTTCACGAATAACTAGACCGAACATACGCATGAAGTCCTTAATAAAATCCTTTAAAGTAATTCTTGGTAATAACTGATTAAAGTACCAATACCAAAAACCATCTTGAACTACATTTGTATCTGTAGTATTTAAGGGTATTACTTCAAGTACACCCTGAGAAAAAGATGCGTTGCTACCTATAACACTAGAAGATAAAAATATCTTAAAGTCATTTGACAATGCTCCAGCATTTTGATTTTGAATGCTAACATAATTAGACTCCAAAATAATGGTATCACCATTAACTACGGTTGTTGATGCTATATTACCTATTGTAGCTTGTAACATTGTAGCTGTAATATTGGCTACTGATCCAGCTAACATAGTGACTTTGCAAGTAAATCTAAATTTAACTTTGGCAAAATAATCATATTGAGTACCTTCACCAAATCTAACTTGCAAACAACCTTGTGTAGGATTATTGATGGTCCATTTAACTGTAGGATTCAAAGAAGAACTGTAACTAACACCATCCATACTTAAACCAGGTACAACAGAATTAACACCAAACACACTAACTGGTTCAGTCAATACTCTAAGACCTATAACAGTATTCAACCATACTTCATTGTATTTTAAATTTAAACTCATTGCCATTTTCAGGTATCTAGTGGTATCTGAGAAGATGTTACCAGCTTTAGAATAACCTACTAAAGCAAATACTTGCGTCATTACTGTATGATAGTAGATGAAAGGTATTTGAACAGTATTAGTATGATCTACATATGTGGTATGATCTACTAATTGACCTTGATTGACGATTGCTGAAATCATGCCAGAAGTATTAGCTCTAGCAGCGTCATGTTCGTTTTCTCTCCATCTACCATTAAGAGAAAATAAATTAATATCATTAAGATACAATCCTTCAAGAGCATCCCAAAAACTTTTGATTCTACTTTGTACATCAATAAAAATTCTGTCTCTCACAGAAGTTATTTGACATACTCCTACTATTGGTTTTGCACCACCAGATTGTTCTATCACTATACTTAAATTTCTGTAGGGTCTTGTAGTCAAAGCCTTGATAGGGTCCAACATTTGCAGTATATTGATATTCACTGGTGAAAGGGGTAGACTCAATCTATTAGTTCTATCGGCTACTATACTGGTACCAACTTTCAAAAAATCAAAGTGTCTTAATGTTCTTCTTATGTTAAAAGAATCAGAACCTAAATCCATTACATATCCTTCGATGGTTATCTTATAAGTGCTCATTTAATTATAGTTAATTGTTGGATACTTAACCTTGAACTGAATAGGATAACCCTTTGCGTATGTATTAACAGTGTTACTGTCATCCTCCAACGTTATCAAGTTTAATGGAGAAGCAGGTACGGTTATATCCTGAAGAAATAAACCTACTTTAAAATCATCATTGTATGTGTCAGACGTCCTTAAGAGTTCGTTCATCATCAACCACTCTAGATAAGTAAGTAAGTCCTCATACAAAGTATATATCCTAAGTTTCTTTTGTACTCTGGGACTTAATGTAAGTGCTTGATTGAAATCAAACATGTAATCCTGTAAACCACCAAAATCATTAACCCATTGTAGATAAACAGGATTTGAACATTCTTGTATCATCTCGAAAGAGAAGCCTGAATAACAGTTAACTACACCTATATCACATACTTGAAAATTACCCTTAGGATTAGCGTTGACACCACCACTAGATATATTGGCATCTGTAATTAATATTGGAACTTGAATCAACGCTTTGACATTACCAGCAAATAAGAAATCTACTGCAGTTGCTCCATTATTAAACCAGTAAGTTGCTCTACAAGAAACAGGTAAAGAACCATCACATAAAAATTCAACATAATGAGTTCTATTAGTAACCATTTTATGTCTATTTTCAATTCCGTTTACATGCCTAAGCAGTGGACCACTACCATAGTTTCCTTTGGTGTAATCTGAATTTTGACCATAAGCTACAGCATCTGCACTCCTTAAGCCAAATAGTATTCTTCTGTTTAGATCATGATTAATTCCTACATAGGCATAAATGACATCACCAGATAAAGATACTACTGCATCACTTCCACCGTCCCAAACAGCTTGATATTTAACATATGTAGACTTAAGTCTATCAGTAGTCAATGTAGATAAAGTTAAAGCTGAGTATAAGATTTTACTGATCTCACAATTTATTGCAAGTGCTGCTGTAGGTCTGAATTCAAACTTCAATCCACTGAACAAACCGTTAAACTCAAGCTCAACTCTGTAGTTGGGTTTGCCTGCTACAGTTGCTTCTGTAAATTGATATAAAAGGCTAGGTCCACCTACAGGTTGAAAGCCACTTGGTTTTGCTACTACTGTTAATGCCATGATCTTACTTGTTAAATTCTCTTATTGCTTGAACTACCTGCTGTGCAACTTCCTTGCTAACACTCTTAGTGAATGCCTTTAGATTCAACTTGACAATTTTATCTATATCTAAGCCTAAACTCCTTTTGTTATAAATGCGTGTACCGTTTTCAGCTATGTGTTTGGCAATAGCCCAAGGACTACCTACCATACCTCTAACACGCATCCAAGCTGCTATGGTTTGTATTGAAGGCATTCCACCTGGTCCACGTCCTTCCCTAGTCCATGTTAAGTCATTTCCTCTAAGTTCTGTGTAGACTACCTTTAATGATCGCACAGTTTTACCAGACGCAACTAAGTCTTTGCTATAAGATGCGTCTATGTAATCGTCCTTGACTTTGTTTAAGAAGGTTCTTATGCTTTGTCGATCAGTCATTAGCAGCCGCGAGTTAATTCATTAACAGGCCATTCAAAACTTGAGTAAACACCATATAAGCTGACATCAAACTCTGAATAGGTATCTGTAACTTCAAAGTTAACAATGCCATCACCATCTAAATCTGTAACACTATTTCTGTTTAAACTATGTATGACTCTATCCAGCATAACTTCTGCCTGCCGAATTGTTGGCTGCACATCTTCATACTTAAAATCTGTACTTGATGACACAGTCTTAAGTAAAATCATGCAGTTAATCACAACCTTGCGTCTGATCATCTCTGCTGCATCTACTGTTGATAGCTTCTTGCTCGGAGCAATGAAAATAAACACAGGATACTTTATATCCGGCACTTTATCCACTCCTAGATTAGCATCATTCAAGTCAGCATAGATGTACGTCATATTTAATGCTTCAACTACTTGTTTAAGTACGTCTTGGTGATGTGTCATTCCTTGTCTTTTAAAATGTTGTCTTTACGTATTCTGTATTCTGATAATCTAATTTCGTACTCACTCAAGAACATAACTGTTTCAAAGGACTTGAGATACACATCATCTGGGTCTAAATGATATAACTTTGCGTATTCAATAACGTAACTGATTTCATCGAACTTATCTAGTTGGTTGACTAAAGCCCTTTTAGCAATCTCTTTAGACTCTGCAGCTTGTCCCTCATCGACAATGAACGGTTTGTGAGATTCTGCCAACGCGTCCCAGAGATCACAAGCTGCTCTATAAAAAAACTTGCCATCGGGTAAGTCAATGTTATAGGATATTCCTCTATTTCTAAAGCTAACTCTTCAACTCTATCATCATTGTACTCTGATTCATCTATTAAAGGCTGCAAGTACACTGCTGTTATAGTTGAAATGCAAAGTCTAAAATCCTTCATCAGTACCTGTTTCACTCTTAGGTTTTGACCAACCGTTAATCGTTCTAATCGTTTAGGCAATTTAATAATTCTGCCTTTGTAAGTGAAGGTTTCTGGAGTTTTTAATTGATTCAAATCCTCAGCAGCTATGAAACCAACCACTTTGTAGATAGCAATTTCTAGCTTACTAGACTTACTAGTGCTTATATCAGTAAACTTTGTATTTGTAAGTATACTGTACAAGACTACAAGACTCTTAGGATTAAACTTACCATCCCAACCCTCGATTAACTTTTGGAACGTGCCTGTTTTAACCTCTGAATAGGTTGTAGGGCTTTCAATTCTGAACTTCTGTCCGAACTGATTCAAGATTTTTACTACTTCCATGGTTTTTACTTTTGTAACATTAAACTTGTGAATCTAACGTCTGCCATAAGTTCTTTCAATGCTCGATTACTTGCGTACTCATACTGATCCTTGAAAGCTGCTCTATTAGTTAGCAAGAATTCATCGGACTGCACTTCCATAAGTGTCTGACCATCGTGTTGAAACTCCTTTGACCAAAGAAATTTCTGTGTTCTTTCATTTAGCTTTAACTGTGTTACAATTTTCATATAAAGGTGGTTTAAATTATTCTTTGTCCTACTACTTTAGCAGTTTGATTTTGATTTATGGTGTTGAAGCCTGAAAGTAGAGCTAGGTCGAACCATGCGCGCATGATATACGTGTCACAGTCATCTGGACTTCTTCCTATAACCTCCTTGACCTTGTCTTTAGTGATTATGGCGTTCTTTTTGTCCTTATCATATGTAGCCTTACGTACTTGTTCAAGCTCTTGTGTAAGTAATTCTTGAACTTCTGAGTTAGCCTTCTCATAAACCTCGTTGGCATTAACCTTATAGGCCATGTAAAAAGCACATTGACTCTTAAGCATGTTGTAATTATCTCCTTTGAACTTCAAAGTTCCTGGAAGTGGCCTACTATTTGCAATATAGCCCTTACAATGTAGTTGGTCTACAACGCCTCCACCAACTCCATCTTCATCACATAAAACATTTGCCCTGGGAATACCGTATTTCTCTTGTAATTCTACTATCACAGCGGCTACCTCTGTAGTGCGCTTTTTGACCATTGCAACTCTTTCAAGAACTCTCCAACCGTGCCAGACTCTTATAATAGTACTGTCTTTGCCAAATCTGGCTATATCCGCTGTTATATACTTAGGCTTGTCAGCGTACTTAACAAAAATATTGTTAAAGATATTACTTATGCTATCGCTAGTCATTAACATGGAAGGATCATTCTCGTATTCCCAATTTCCTTCCAAAAGTCGTGCTCTTGAAGCAGTATCAAGCTCTCGAAGGTTCTCAGCATAATACTTACTGATTTTATTGTTATCTGTCACGTAAGCTTGTACGAATTTTCTGTTTGGTCTAAGTTGCCCTTTCAAGTAAGGCGTGTAGAAGTCTGTTTTCACCCAGTTCTTCGCAGGGTTACATGTATACAACGACTTTGGCATAAGGCCGTACTCATCCAAACCATGCCTTATTCTTGATCTAACAATTTGCCTTGCCTTACTTAGTACTTGATTTGCCTCATCAATAAAGGCCCATGTAATCTCCAAAGAACCTAATTCGTCATATTCAGGGTCAGACGGATAGTAACCAAGGTCTTTCAATAGAATTTCAGAACCATTCTTGAATACAATATTACTAGGGGCTACATATCTATAATGCTTGCCTCTGACTAAACCCTGTAACTTGCAAACTTTGAAGAAACTCACCAGTGTAGTCTCCCGTAGAGTCTTCAGTGTTGCTCTACCAATAAGACCGCGTGAGCCTGGATACTTCAAGCTCATCTTCAAGCCCCAATATGTTCCTAGTATGCTTTTGCCTCCACCAGCCGCACCACCAAATAAGACTTCTGAGGTTTCATTGTCCTCAAGGTAATCCAGTGCCATTGTTTGCTTAAGATTCAACTCCATAATAACTTAAATGATGTTGCTATCGAACTCAGACTCATTCCTGTCAAGTACTTCCTTAATCTCAACACCAAGAGTGTATTCACGTACTTCATTTGTTAGTCTATCGGAGGCACATTCATGTCCTTCAGCGCAATCATCACAACAACTACTTGGGAAATCTCTTACAAAATTTTCTGCCAAATATATACTAGCGTGATCTATCAAATATTTTTTAATAGTCTGTTGTTGTTCCTTATTTAACTGCTTCATCTTCTTTAATTGGTTTAATGTAGTCCACTCCTTCCTCTTTAGTTACTTGTGCTTGACCAGGCGTTACTGTAAAAGCCTTTACATAAATCTCAGAGCTCAAACCCTTAAGAGTTTTGTTAGCAGCAATTGCTTGAGCTGTATCAAGCTCGTCATACTCCTCAAGAAGTAATTTACCTATGGCTGGATTCTGCCGTTGGTCATCAATTAATAGGAAAGGTTTCATTTTGGTTTTTGTTTTAGTTCACCATAAAGGTACGGAAAATTTTTATAGTTCAAATCCAGGACGGTTTGAACGGCGCAAAAAGCATGCATTTAAGCGGGGCAAAAACTTATGTAGACGCGGGGCAAAAATCACTGTAAAATTTGCGCCTTACATATGTCCAGACGTTCAAGCGTCCAGGCCTACCAATGCGTCCAAACGGTGCAACGCATAAAGCATGTTAATAGCTGATTTTTCGCAAAAAATTTTTTGTAGCAATCTCCACAGTTGAATGTCAAAAACATAGTAACCACTACACAACAAACAACCAGAGCTATTCACACCCTGGTCATTCAAGTACTTTGTTAAAGAATCTTATTGAGAATCGCAGATACAATTGCGAATAAGGAAGGGACACACAATAGTGCACTGAGTAGGACTACAGCTACTTGCTGTTTACATCTTGCTTTCATATACTTGAGTTTAGAATTAAAGAAAAGAAAGGTAAGGCCCTGTTTGAGCCCTACCTGCCTAACGCGGTTAGTCGTTAGAGATACCGTAAGCCTTCTTAACCGCGGCCCGTAAAAAATCGGAAAGGGTAAACATCGTTCCGTCCTTCTTACAGAACGTTTCGATCTTCTTAAGAGTTTCTGGTGTGAAACCCCAACCTATTTCTGGAATCCGTACCGTGCGAGGCTCTTTTACCTTCGCTACTTTCGCTACTTTCTTTGCTGCTACTTTCTTTGCTGCGGGAACTACTTTCTTTGTGCTCATAATAATTAATCTAAATAGGTGGTTTTAACTTCGCTACCTGCGGGTTATTTCCTATTTGATATTTCAAAGGTAGGTATTACCGTAATATCTGCCTAATCTTTTTCAAAATATTTTCAAACTTTCTTTTTGCGATTTGTTTAGGTAGTTTCAAATATTTGCTTATTGGTTCATGCTAATGTATTTAGCAATGCATCACCAAGTAAGACTAAAGTTAGTAGCAAGAATCGTGCACTGTGGCATACCAATCAAGTTTTTACTTTCTTAAACATAAAACTCTCTATAATCTGGACTCAATTTCCCCCAGCCCACTACGTCATCACCAAAGAAGGTGCATGCGTATACACGTATAAGATTGAACTCAAATAGTGCAATGCATCAGCGTTAATTTTTGCGCTTCCTAACTTTGACTATTTTCTTAGTTCCTGCGGCGGGATCACCAGAGGTTAGACGCAGCGCAGGTTTTTGCGGCTCAACCTTCTTGCTTTGCCCCTCAGGCTTATTCAAGTACGTGCGTTCTTCCTTGAAGTCGATGTTCATTGTATCGTCCATTGGCTCATTTACCATCAGGCCAAGCTCTCTGCTGATTATGTTTGCGTTCAAGAGGTTGCCTGCCGCTGCTTGGAACTTCTGGTTGAAGATGACATTTTCTATACTCTCGATGACAAACTCAAATTCATGTTTTGCAGGCTCAGATTTCAACGTTGCTTCTCTTATTGCTTTCTTAAAGTTTATCCAAGCAGAGTAGCTAATTCCAGCGAATCCGCAGAACTGTGATATTGTCATTGCTCTGATTACAGGCATAGGCTGAACTACAACTTTGCCCGTATAACCAAATGCCTTGTATTCTGTTAGTGGATTCTCTTCAATCCATTGAAAGTAATCATCTGCTTCCTTCGCTAGTTCTTGCGGTGACTGAAATCTGCGCCTTCTGCCTGCTTTGTTTAGAATGTGTTTCCAGTACTGATTACCGATTGGGAATGCCATAAAATTGTGGTTTAAGTAAGAAGTAAGGTTCCGGCTAATTGAAGCTGCAGGATGAACCACCTCGAACCCGTTTGAATCAACCTACCGAAACCTTAAGGTAAAGCTAACCTTTATTCTAGGCTCAATTTGACCTTTTACTCAAATGCTGTAAAACTGAAAACCTCGAATTGCTATACCTAAGTAAAGCTATTTCTCCAAAAAGGGCCAAAGGGCGCAAATTACTGAGAAAAGTCAAAAACGAGTGAATCAAATGAATCAAATAAAAACCTAAAACTTTAATATCTTTTTTGAACATTTGACAAATTGAGTTTCTAGAAAAGTTTAGGGAAAGCGTTGATTCAGTTGATTCAGAAGTCAAATGACTACGCGTTCCGAAATTTGGGCCGTATGGTTCAAGTTGACATAGACTACAGCGTTAGAGTTTGCGCCTTACGCCTCTGGTGATGACAAAGGCTTAAGCGGCCCACTGTTAGACGTTAGTTTCTTGAGTCGCCTGGACCCTGCATTTTGCCCCTCTTGGTGATCCTAACGTTAGCCTAAGTAAGTTTATGCGTTTCAAGGTCATGCCGACTGAGTCCGTCCCCTACAAGGGACCATAAGAGAGGCGCAAATTTCTTATGTTCCTCAAGTTGAATATTAGAATATTATCGTAAGATTTTTTTAAGTAAGTCCTTTCCAGTAAGTTACAATGGTCGTACCTTTACTTAAAGTTTAAGAGAGGTACTCTTAAGCATAAACTAACATAAATAATAAAGTAAGATGAAAGTAAAGAATGAAGGCAGTGATCGGGAACTACCCGAAGATGGAACGTATCCATTTGTTTGTGTACAGATCGTAGACTTGGGAACCCAAAAAAGTGATCAGTATGAGGACACAAGGAAAGCATCCTTTGGTTTCCAGTTAGTCGATGAAGAAACTAGCGATGGCAAAGCGGTAATGGTATATCGCAAGTTCCCACTTAAGGTAGGCCCAAAATCACACTTAGGACAAGCACTCAAGTCGTGGTTAGGAATAACCGTTGGTAAAGGTGAGGAATTTGACTTTGACGAGTGTCTTGGTAAACCAGGTATGCTGACGATTCAGCAGACTGAGCCAGACAACAACGGCAAGATTTATGCCAACATCACAGCTTTGGTCAAGCCTCCTAAGGGAACTAAAGTAACCAAGGCAACTGAGCCACAGTTCTCATTATGGCTTGATCCAGAAGAATTCGACCAGGACACGTTCGATGGCCTACCGGATTTCGTTAAGGAACAGATTGAAAAGTCTGATGAGTACCAAGACTGTGTTAAGCCTAAGGCCAAAGCTAAAACTTCTGTCCCTGTAAAAGCAGGTAAGAAGAAGTAAGGCGCAAAACAAGAATCTTGTAAAGAGATAAGTATTGAAAAACAGGGGGTTCGAGGCGTTAATAGTGATTACATGCTGCAAACGTCAATGCATAACCGTACAGGCTCCACCGAAGCATCGACTTGCTTAAAAACTATTACAAGATTCTTCTTTATTTAAACCACTAAACCAAAGTATATGTCAAAGGATAAACAAATGGAAGCCCAAAGACTCATCGCAAGAGAAGTAGCCAAGGGCATAGACTTACTACATAAGCACTTAGCTAAGTACTGTGTAGATAATAACACAAAGGAAGTACCGATCGCATACATCAATAGTAGTGTATCAGTAATCTTAGGTAGTTATCAGAAGGAAGTAAACAAAACCAACCGTTAAAGTTATGAAAAAGTGGATTGAACTGGTCATCATATTACTCTGTTTATGGGGTGAAGGTAGATGCCTGTACAAGATGATTACTTGTAATTGGGAACCAATCGGCAAATCAGAAATCATTTACACTGTAGCATTCTTTACCGGTGCTGGTGTAGTAGTAGGTTACTTTAACATTAAAGATAAGTAAGGTATGAAACACGCAATGATAGACATAGAGACCATGGGAACTAATCCTGGCGCAGTGATTATAAGTCTGGCAGCAGTTCAATTTGAACCAGGCGTTCCAGAGTCAGTCGGTGCAAGTTTTAAGATGAACTTTGCGCTGCAGGACTCCATAAGCTATGGTTTCCGTATAGAAGCCGATACACTGTTATGGTGGCTTAAACAGAAACCAGAAATCTTAAGTAAGCAGCTGGACGAAACAGACCTTGTATCTACGGTGTTAGGCAAGTTCAGTAGCTTCTTGATCTTTAATAAGATTGAGTACGTCTGGGGCAACTCAGCATCATTCGACTGTGGTCTATTAGCAGCTTACTATAGAAGATTGAAACTGCCTGTACCGTTTAGTCACTGGAACGAACGATGTTACAGAACCTTAATCAATCTCACACCGTTCAAACGTCTGAACAAGGATGAGGCGCAGGCGCACGATCCTTTGTATGATTGTCAGTATCAAATCAAGAATGTACATAAGTTCTATGAAGAAAATCTAACGTATAAGCCAGAGTGAAAAACGCAGAAAAGGATTACACAAGTTACACCGGTCTCTCTGGGATAGATGGATGGCTACGCCACGTACCACCGTTCTTTGGCAACGAAGGATTCTTGATCTTAGGCCGCGCTGTACACGAGAAGTGGCTTGAAGGCAAAGAATCCTATACTAAACAGTTAACAGAGAAGCAAAAGCACCAACTTGTATGTATGGTCAATTCCTTAAATAAGAGTAAAGAGGCAATGGCCTTACATAAAGGCGCAAGGAAGGAACACAAGTTTGAACCCCTTCTGGAGATACCTAACTTTGACATAAAGATTAAGCTGATCATGGATATTCTTTGTAAGAAGAGTGTTTACGGTGCAGACTTAAAAACAACAGGAGCAAAGAACAAGGAACAATTTCTTAAAGGAGCAAGATCGTTCGGTTACTTCGGCCAAGAATACATCTATAAGAACGTTTCTGGTGTTGCTAATTTTTACATCATAGCTGTACAGAAGGAAGAACCTTACGAGGTCTTCATATTCAATGCTTCTGATTATCCAGAAGATCAAAGGAAAGCTAAAGAGAAAGTAGATTTCTTAGCGTATGTATTCAAGAATCACCGTAAAGACATAGACATATGACACACCACATTATTTTCAAATCAGATGGTCTACATTGATAATTTCTATATAACGGGTGGTGGGAACTTCGGTAGAATGAAGATGAGCCATTTATGTGCGGATACAACCGAAGAACTTTTAACAATGGTTGACAAGATTGGCGTCCAAAGAAAGTGGATGCAGCATAAAGGTACGTTGCATGAGCATTTTGATATTGCAATGGTAAAACGAGAGCTTGCTATTAAACATGGAGCTAAAGAAATTAATTTCAGAGAGTATGCAAAGATGATCGAGAAACGATGTGAAGAAGCTGGAGTTCATTGGTCACTAGCATCAAAAACAAAAAAGATATGAGTAGTACAGCAATAATATTTAAATCAGATGGTAAGCCTTACTTGATTGAGGACTTACCAGTAGAGCCTAAATTCTCTATACATGTAGGTGCCGATCACTTACCTTACATTGATTACCAAAAATCCTATCAGCAAGCCATTGACAACGCTATACTTATACAAAATGGAGAAGCAATAGAAGAGTTGATGTATAAGCACTCAAAATCATTGGCTTATCCAGTCTACAGTCATCCTTACCTAGTTGATTTTTCTGAGTATGAAGTGAATGTTGAAGGCGCAAATTCTTGTAAGTATTCAAAGTGCGATTGCGCAACCTATACCGAATGTTTTGATAAGAGAGTTTACATCACCAAGAAAGAGAACAACGCACATTCTTACACGGAAGGGAGTGACATGCTAAAAAATATGCCAAGTGGCAGGAGTTCAGGTTGGTTAGAGAAAGCTAAGTTAAGACAGGATAATGACAGCGTGAAAGAAGAAAGCCAAGATAAAATGTGGACTGAAATCTATGAGGCTACCAGTTTGTCATACTCAGAAGTTCAAGTATTAAAACACAGATTCACTTTAACAAGAAAGAAATGAAAGCAGAAATCAACACAAGAATTATTTTTAGCGTCAAATGCGAATTGACCGAAAACGAGTTAAGGGCTTTAGATGCTTTGGTGGGTTACGGCTTTGATAACTTCATCAAACACTTTTACGGATTGGGCAAGCACTACATGGAACCTTATGAGAATGATTTGAGACAACTATTTGTAAAGGTTGAATCATTGCGTCCTGAGATTAGTAGCATTGATGCGGCAAGAAAAGCGTTAACCAAATGAGCGACAAGGCACTAAGTTTCGAACAGGCGAAGGATCGGGTAGCTATTAAATATGCTTTTGATTGGGTTGCGCTTGAAAGAAATATGGAATTAGGGTTAATAAATAAAGCAAGATTCAATAAGTATATCAACGAAGCAGCAGAACTTTACGCCCAAAGCATACGGGAGGAGAAAGATAAGGAGATTAATAGTCTTTATAAAGGTAGAAGAACAAATGCTGTTCTTGTTGAAGAATTAGAATTCAAAATAAAATCACAAGAAAAGGAGATTGAAGCCCTTAAACAGGCTTTGAGGAACGCGGAGTATATTCTTAATCATAACACAGGACACGGTATCTACAAACCGGAATTGAAAGAAGAAATGGAAAACCTTTTAAAATGAAATTCAAGAACGAAGACAAAGTAAAAACAAAGAAACCATTCCGCGTGATAGGTGGAATAACCGTAAAGTACTATGGCGAAGAATACACAGCATTCGAAACAGGCGGTAAAGAGTTCAAAGTCAAAGGCGGCGCAATCCTCAAGGCCTTCAAGCAAGCCGAAGCCTACAAAAGAAGTCTTGACAAAGGAAGATCGAACAAAGCCAAACTTCATCGGGGCAAGCGACAAGCAGTTACTTCCAAGAGAAGTCTTGCAGTTACTAAAGCAAAGAAGGTTTCTCATGATAGAGTCAAAAGGCGGTAAGCTCTATGACTTAGTGGACTATCACAGATATGTAGACTATAGAACAGATAGTAAGCGCAAATTTATATGCAAAGGAAGTCTTAAAGCTATGTATAACTATTTAACCTTTTAAACAATGCGATTCTTAACCACCGGATTCACCACCAAAACATGGACTCAGGAAATCAATCCAGAGTCGAGAGGTATTAAAGACTTGAGCCTTGTGCTACCTGAGGCCTTGATAGAGATGGAACATGAAGTCTACAGCTTCAAGGATATGCCTGAGGCGCAAATTACAAAGGAAGATATAATTTTTGTTAAGCTTTGGGATTGCTTTGATGCAAAATATGCGCTGCATATGCCGGAGCTAATTAAGAAACTCTCAAGCTTCAATGTTAATACAGAGAACATAATTTTGATTTCTGACCACCATGATGTGCGGCCAGCTCTTAAGTCCTTAGAGAGGCTTGCTAAGATAAGTTATATGGGGAAGAAACTCTTGAAAGTATACATGCAGGGTAAGGTCTTAGAGAATCGTTTCCAACTTCAATCTGGTGCTGTTAATTATAACAACCCTTCGCTTGATCCTTCCATGTATGTCATAGAGGATTTCTATAAGAGTACACTGGGTCAAGTTGATTTAGACTTCAAACACTGGGTTTATGGTTCCTTAACCTATGTGCAACCCAATAACTTCATAAACAATTACGAAACCAATTTAGAGATAGACGTGCACACAGAATTATCAAGTTTACAACTAAGCAAGGAGATCGCCAGGAATCGCTTGTACATAATGCCAGAACATAGTCATAATACTTCAAGCTGGTGGCGACCTAATTACTTGATGGGAATTGCTGGAAAGGCAGCGGTTTACGCCAGCAAGCGAGATCAGTATGCTTTGTTTGGTTCTTACTTTCCTATGAAGTTTATAGAGAACAACATAAATGACGTACAGCATTGGCAAAACGACAAGCTACTTAAGCTCTTACAGAGTAAAGAGAACTTTAGAAATAGCCTGAATAAGTACTTAAGGCTTATGCTACCACATCTATACTCTTAACTAAAGTCTTAGTTATACCGTAAAATAATACTAAGTATTATAGTATTATAGTATTATATTTAGTACCTTTACTACTTAAGGCGGAAGTACCGCCTCGAATAACTACATAACACAAATGAAAACTAAAGCAAGAGAAGTAACAATTAAATTCGACAGTATTCGCGGTAATAGGCTGTTCGAGGATTTAGTGCACAGCGTAGATTACGTTAGCTTCGAGGAAGATTGCAAGAAGCATAACGTTAAATTCAAGAAGTCGGAAGATTGTGTAGACTACGAATTTACAGGTACGTTAACCGGACTTGTTAAGTGCTCTGTAAAAGGTAGAAAGGAATTAAACGCTAATTCTAAAGGTTAAAAGTTATGCGACTATCCACAACATCTCAATTAATACTTGTGCTTATACTTCTAGTGCTAATGCTATTAGTTTTCGGATGTGCAAGTATTCGCACCACCAGAAGTAACTACCGCAACAGTACTTTGGTTAGGCCGGTACAAACTCACGTGAAACCGTACACACCATTTTTAGATAAAGTTAAGTATTAACAAAATGGAAGATTATTATTATTTTGACAACGATACTACCGCAGAGGTACTGTGGAGAAGTAAACATAAACAAAGTAAAAACAATGGAAGATATAGTAGTATTCAATCGAATTTACAACGTAGGTCAGTACGCAGAAGAGGGAGACAAGCTCATAAAGCTAACATTCTCAGTTATTAAACAGAAGGGTATGTACATCTATGAATGGACTAACCCCAACGAAGAGGCATTGTCTTTGTTAAAGCAACAACAAAGAAGAATTAGGACGCTCAAGCCTTTAGATGCAAAGGAGTTAGCTGCCTGCGCTAGAGAGATGCGAAACATTACAGACGACAGAATTAGGGAAGTCTATCCTTTGTTAGAGAAGAGACTTAAGAAGGAAGATAAAGCAGGTCTTGTGTATATACTTAATATGCTCAATCCAGCGATGATTTATTCAGAGTCTTGGAGTAAGAAATCAGAGCTTACAGAGTCCTTACATAAGCACAGGGATAAATGGTACAAACTTAATCGTTTTAAGACTTACAAGGACTTGTTTCTAACGTTAGTCATAGCGTTATGTTTTACAGCTTGTACGCCTAAGAATTATAGTAGTTTACCGAAGTATCAGCAGCGGGACTTTCATGCAAAGCAGTTCAGTAATAAGCAATTACCACCTCCAAAGGAATGGAGCCGATGGCAGTTAGGTTTGTTTACATTCGCAAGTGTAGTACTTTTAACCAAAGCAGGAAATGACTAGAGTTAACGCAGGTATTCCAGTGTCACAACTTCCCGATAAGATACTGCTGGCGGAACATAGAGAAATCAAACGCTTGCCCAATCATTTACTTAAACACGGATTTTCAGCCTCCAAAATTAAGGAGGTTCCAAAGGTGTTTAAGCTAGGCAAGGGGCATGTTTACTTCTTCCTTTGGAAAGGAGCCTATACGCAGGGCAGATATATAGAGTTACACTTAGAGTGTTTAATCAGGGGATTCAATGTACAAGACTACTTAAGCAACTGGGAAATATACAATAAGTTTCCACTTATGTTCAATGATTACTTTCCTACTAATGCTGCTATTAAGGAACTCAAGGCAAGATTCAAAGAAAGAGGATACAAGCTTTTAAAACCAAAGAAGAGATTAATATTGGACGGACGCTACACTTTAAAACTCAAGTAAATGGAACAACGTAAACTTTATGTAATCGCTGAGGAGATTCAGCTACACTGGCATAAGCCGTACTTTGGGGCTGTTCCCTACTTAACAGCTCTACATTCGTTATCAGACTTAGATGACAAAGTAGGCCTTGAGAGTGCAGAGTCTATCATAGTTTATTTCTTAGGGAATGCACAATCATGGAGAGGCCCAATCGCCAAACGCATAAAAGCGGAGTTAAACCAAATGTTAATGAAAAAACCACATCAATACAAATGAACAAGACGTTAGAACTAGCGCAGGATTACTTAGAGTGGTCCGAGCAACAAAACAGGGAGATAACTGTTGCTAACTACAATTATTACTTGAAGCAGCAAACGGAGTACATTTCAGAGGACAGAAAAAATGCGGCTTTCATTACTGCTTTAGCACTGTACTACGAAAACAAAAGCAATCGTTAGGAACTATGGGAGTTAGAGATAAGCTTGAAGGTTTCTTGAATGTTTTCTCCCTAAGTAAAAGATTAATGGAATCCTTAAACATGAATTAAAACATAAACTTTAAATTTTAGAAATTATGAAAACCACAGTAACAGTAGACAGCAAAAAGAAAACAATCACAATCGTCCTCCCTTTAGAAGAGGCAACGTCAGCGTCAGGTAAATCGTTAGTAATAGGCAGCACCAGAGGTAATATGGTGACAGACCAGATGTACAAGGACAAGCCTGTCATAGTCGGGATCAATGTCTACACAAAGAAGTAACTTTGTATGGAAGAGAAGCTCATAAATCAGCTAGTTGAAGCGTTAGACGCAGCGCACAAGCATCTTCAGTACTGCGGTTATGGTGACTCTTGGGAAAGAGAAGGCCATGAAGTACTAGACAAACAAATAGTTAAAGCACTAGAAAAAGGAAATCAATTTTTAAAACCAAAAACTAAAGCTCATGCCACAAAACATAGAAACCAAAAGAATTAAAGTCCTTACGGAATATCGTAACTACTTGCCTCCACTGTCTGCGGACGAACGTAAGAACCTGGAGACTGGAATCAGAGAACACGGAATACTAACACCGTTAGTTCTATTGAAAGGCGGAACATTCCTACTTGATGGTCATAACCGTCTGGATGTAGCGAAGAAGTTCGGCTTCAAGACAGTGCCTATCACTATTCAGGCTACAAATAACCCTATAGAATGGATTCTTAGGAATCAGCTCAGTCGCAGGAACCTTTCTGAATTGGTGCGGGACAAACTCATTGCTCAATTAGCTAAATCAATTAAGGCCACCAGTAAGAACAAAGACAAAGACTTGGCAGAGCTTGCATCCACTGCGAAGATGAGCCCGTCTACCTTGAAGCGAGTTGAGAAACAGCAGAAGCAAATCGAGAAGATGCCTAAGGAGGTACAGGAGGAAATTGCAGAAGTCGGAACTAGGCGAGGCGCAAACCTGGTGATGCAGCAGATTACCCCGATGCCTAGCACAGTCAAGCTCAAGAACGACTTGCTACTATTTAAGAACAAGCTCATAAGTCTAGCGGATGATGCGATTAATCTGGAAGAAGATGGAGTCAAGGGAGTAGATGATGCCTTTCATGCTTGCTTTAATCCCAAGAAACTTGAGGGCTTGATTAACATGCTGGAGAAGAAAGTCATTGCGCTCAGGGAAGAAAGAGGTAAGGAGATTGATGCCATAAGAGATAAAAAATAACCTATGAAAACTTACTTAATTGCGGCCGTCCATATGATTACAGGTGCCCAATCTCCAGCCACGTTAATCACTGAGGTAGCTTCCCAGGAAGAAGCACAAAAGGTCTTTCAAGACAGCAATACTTTGATCAAGCGTTGGCCCGGAATTTGGGCTGCTAAACCAGTATGGTTACCGAAGAAGTCCTATCTACAAAGTAATCACCAAGAAGTTAAGCGGCACGAAAAGCGCAGAGCATAATGCGGTACATAGACCCAAAGCAATCAGTAGCAGAGCCCCTGATAAAACAGTCGGGGGTTCTCTACTTAGATACTGAAACACGTGGTACCTCTAGGAGGGACGAAATTGTGATGCTAATAATTGCCACGCCTAAACATAGTTTCTTATGGGACACCAGAGATAATGGCTGGCCTAAGTGGATTAACTACTACTTACAGTCCCTTGATTACCTAAAGATTATTCATAACGGATTGTTTGATGGTACGCTTATTCAAACTCAGCACGGAGTTAGGATAAGACGAATCAAGGATACAATGTTACAGGAGAAGATTATACTAGGAACAGAAGTGCCCTTCGGTATCAAGGACGAAAACATCAAGCGTAAGTACAGCATAGGATTAAAGTATTGTCTACAGCGGTATAAGTTGTCTGCTAAGAAAGACTTTGACAGTAGAGTATTTAGAGACTGGCATCAAGGATTCACCAAGGAAATGTTGAACTACGGTTTTGGTGATGTCGAACAACTAGGTAAACTCTGTGACTTACAAGAGCAAAAGATTAAGAAGCAGAAGTTAGAGAACGTTCAAGAGTTAGAGAATTCTGTGCTGGAAGTGTTCATTCAAATGCGAGTTAGAGGCATTGGTTTTAACAGAGAACTCTGGTTACAGATAGCAGACGGTTACAACGACGAGTTCAACGAGCACAAGAGACTCTTTGATCAGATGCTTAAGAGGGAGGCCAGAACTTTCAATAGAGAAGTTAAAGGTGATAAAGAACGTATGCCAGAGGAGATCAATGTCAACTCACCAAAGCAAGTAAAGGAATTATTTGCCCTGCGAGGAATCGTAATCGAAAGCTACACCGACTTCAAGCGTCAGTACTCCATGAATAAGGTAGAGTACAACGACAAGCTGTTAGATGCCTTCTTCGACATGAGGGAATTTTATCAGTTAGCGAATACCTTTGGTGAGAAGTGGTTACACGAGAACGACCCTAAGCGAGAGCCTACAGTGGATCAAGTTGACTTTCGCGTACACCCAGACTTCACTCAGATTATTAGCACTGGGAGGAGCTCATGTAACGATCCGAACTTGCAGCAGCTGCCTGGTTATGCGGCTTACGAGATGGGAGGCGGACATCCACGTAACGCCTTTGTCGCTACCAAGGGTTATACGATATTTAACATGGACTACAAGGGGCAAGAATTTGCACTCATGATGTTACTAGCTAGAGAGGAGAAATGGCTTGAGTACATTCGTTTAGGCTATGATACTCACTCCATGTTAAGCCAAATGGCTCAGCCTAGAGAGTGGGCAGAAGCAGAAGAACCAGGCTGTGAATTCAAAAAGAGTAAGAAGGCTTGCAACTGTAAAGAGCATAAACAGCTACGTACATATACGAAGAAGATAATCTTTGGTAAACCTTACGGCAAAGGCATCACCAGTATTGCGGAAGACTTAGCCATTACATATGACGAGGCTAAACCTCGTGTTAGAGCTATCGAAAGGACGCTACCGAAAACTATGAGGTGGATGGAAACTTGTAAGAATCAGGCGCTAAAGGATAAAGCAGTGTGGACGTTACCACCTTTCAGACGTTATCGCAAGTTGGAGTTCTTTGTTGCCCCTAAGAGTAGGTTCTCAGATAAAGAGGAAACAGAGGAAGTAAACAAGGCCTTTAAGGGAGACTACTTCGCAACAAAGGGAGACAGTAAAGATTCCTGGAGACGTAAAATGATTGCCGACAACACTGACTGGCGAGTAAAGAACCAAGGGGTTAACAGTCCTATTCAAGGCTCAGGTGCAGACATGCTAAAGAGTGCGATGGTAAAGATGCAGAAGTTTATAGACTCCAAGCTTAAACATAATCCTAAAAACAAATATTATGTTTACACAGAGGAAATTCTGTATCCGGCTCATATACTTCTACCAGTGCACGACGCAGTAATGTCAGAAGCCTTAGACAAGATAGCCAAAGAGTGGGAGAAGGTAGCGGTCAGGCTTATGGAAGAAGCAGCCACAGAAATAACTCAAGGAATAGACTTAATTAGAGTAGACGTTAAACAAGGGAAAGCATGGAAATAAAGAAACCAATTAGATTAGTTCTTCTAGGACTGGACGGTGTAGGTAAGACAACACTAGGACTTAAGTTAGCACAGGATTTAAACGCTGTTTACTTCAAAGATCACGAGTATAAGCGTCAGTACTTTGGTAATCCTGATTATACCTGGCACGCTACAACTATCTTAATGCAGCTTATTCCTTTAGTAGATAGGAACTTTGTCTTTGATCGTTTCTTCTATGACGAATATGTTTACGGCAAGACGTTAGGTAGAAGTTTTAATCAAGATAAGTTTAATCAAATGCGTGTATTAGCAGATAAACAAAACTTCAAAATCATTTACGTTTACAGAAGTTTAGATGAATTACACGCGGACGAGTTGATAGACAGAAAATACGTAGGTCAACTTGAACAAGCCTACATGAATCTACTAGAAGGTATGAATCACCATAGTGTTTACGGACTAGCAGATTATCAAGATCAACTTAAATCCATTGTTAAATATTTAAACCTTTAAACTCATGTTTCAATTCAAAACCTTTCGAGAACTTTATTATATACTCCTATTCTGTCTGACCGATGACGAACAGGGCGATCTATTTGCTGTTGCCCCTAGGGATAACGCAACGATTGAAGCCTTGAACTGGGGCTTCCAACTAGATGATCCTTACTCTAATATGTTGGAGGATAATCCCAGAGTAGACTACAACTATGCAAATGCGCTGCGGGAATATACCCTTCATGGTGGTCAGAACATAGAGCAGATACTTAAACTTAAGAGTAATGTAGACAGATTTGTTTATGATACTAACTTTCCAAATCAAGGTGTTAACTACGGTGAAAGAATTTCGCAGCAGTTACCAAGAGTGATGGAGTTATTAGCGAAGGATAATGATACAAGACGTGGGGTCATCACCATATTGAGGCCTGAGGATTCCTTTATAAGTCACGTACAGACTTCGCTTGAGTTCCCTTGCTGTGAAACAATTCAACTTCTGATTAGAGGGGGCAAATTACACATGATTGTAAATATGCGTTCTCAGAATGTTTATACGATTCTTCCTTATGATGTCTATAACTTCACTAGTCTGCAAATTATGATAGCTAAAAAAATGAGACTGGAAGTAGGTAAGTACTACCACAATATGAAGTCAGCTCATATCTACACAAATGAAATATCTCAGGTCTTAAACTTTCTTAAACAAAATCAACATGGAGAATAAAACAATTGAACCACCAGAAGGCATAACAATAGATGCCTATTACAACGTGTTATTTGCTTCTTTAACACTGGAGGAGAAGCGAGCAATAGCCATGATACTTCTGGCACTGGAGAAAGCCAAGCGTAAACATCCAGAACCTTGGGCCGTTAATAAAAAATCCAAGGCGTATGATCATTGTTACGCAGCAGGTATTGTTGGTGAGGAGGCTGGTGAACTCTTACAAAGAGCACTTCAGCATGAGCATGAAGGACTTGATCGTAACGTGGAGATGTTACATGAGGCAACTCATACCGGGGCTACTGTCATACGCTTTATAGTTAATACAATTAAGAACCAAAACAAACAGAAATGAAAACAAAGATTATAGTTCAGGGTTTATATCAAAGAAGAACTTCTTAAACACTTCGACTTATGAAGAACTACGTAACAGAATCTGAGTTGCATCGTTTAAAGATTCTTGCAAAACAAGTACTTAAGGATACCTACATAGTAGAGATAGGAGTCCTCAATGGTGACACAAGTATAGCATTATTAGGTATTATACCGGAGACAGTGAAGTACATAGGTATAGACCCATTGATTCCAGACTCCATGAAGCCTGAACTACAAGGGGATATACATAAGCTTTGTAAGCTTGAGAGGCTATATAAGAACTTCACCTTCATAAAGAGTTACTCCCACTTAGTAGACAGAGACTACGCTGTACCACCAAAGATAGGTATGCTATTCATTGATGGTGATCATCGTTATGACTCTGTAAAGTTAGATTATGAAATCTGGATAGATAAGGTAGTGCTAGGTGGTAGTATAAGTTTCCACGATGCAGCACCAAAGGAAGGGTTCGCAGGATGGCCTGGACCTACCAAGTTAGTGGACGAACTAATTACTGGTGAACACAGTCAAAGTAATTTAGTAACTTACGAAAGTAAGGTGGATACGTTAGTAACATTTAGAAAAACAAGAAACATATGAAAGATAAACCAAAGAAGAAGAAAGAAACACACAGAGTATCTCTAGACATAAATAAGTCGGTTTGGATTGCTGCTAGGCAGACAGCCATTATAGAGGACTCAACACCAAAGGAAGTTCTTGAGAAGAAGCTCAACGACAATAAGTAGTTCAATGAAAGTAAGTAATGGACTCAAGCCTGTGCGGGAAAACAACATAGGCTTAAAGGAATCAAAGCTAATGATTCTCGTTGATAGTAGGGAACAGTTACCGTACTGGTCGGGTAGTCAATGTTTGAAGACTCCACTGGTGGTAGGCGACTACACGACTATTAAGCTCTTGAACAAATTTCATATAGACAGAAAATCAGCGATTGATCTTTATGGAACGATCACGTCTGGTCACATGCGATTCAAGAAGGAGATTCTCAGGGCTAAAGATCATAACATTGAACTTATGATTTACGTTGAAACCACTAGGGAGAAGTTCATTAACAAGCAGTTCCCGCGTGGAGACAAGCTCAAGTATCCCAGCCAAGGGCTTGAACGCATACTCAATACCTACAAAGAACGTTATGGGCTAATCTTCGTATGGCACAAGGACAGAATGGAAACATTAAACAGTGTACTTAAGAAACTTAAACTAAAACAAAAATTTTATGAACATCTCAACGAATGACAAAGGACAACAAGTAATTAGTAGAACCACCGCAGAAGGTAAAGTAACCTGGCCTCAAGTTATCACAAGATTGATTGATAAGACCTTGTTTCCAAAAGGAGTTAACAATAAGAACATTGATAATAGAATATTTAGAGATCGTGCAGATATTTGCGCTTCGGAAATGTTCAATCTTCTAGTATTCGTAAAGCAGCGCTGTATAGCCGACCTTGATCAGGAGATCAGAAGGCTTGAGCTAATGCGTAAGGACATCCAGAAGGACATGAACAATGAGTTCTGGTACTGGAAAAAATTGCCCTTCAAGAAGGAACTAAAGGAGTGCACTTTTAGAATAGACGGCTTGTGTCAAGCTAAAGAAATAGTTAATGACTCTGGTGTTGAACCTAAACCAGAAGCAGCACCAAAAATGGAAATCAAGAAGTAATGAGACCACTACTGAACATTCAAGTAGATATAGACAAGCTGCGAGTCGAAAGGAATCAGATTATTTTCGACAAAGGAAAACTTAAGAGGGGCATAGGCATACAAGTAAGCCGGCCTCAATTAAGAATCTGGAACATTCGTCTGAAGAACTTGAATGTTCAAATTAAAACCTTGATGATAGAGTTGGACTTCCATCCAGACTCACAGTATATAAAGGCAGAAGGTAAACGCAGAAAAAACAAGAAACATGAAGTTAAAGAATAAAGAGAAAGACACAATAATAGACAAGCTTAATATCTGCTTCTTTGATGGAACCTACGTTGACAAAGTAAAAAAGGGAACTACTGATATAACCTTCAAGGACTACATTGATTCTGTTGTAAACCCTGAGCCTCGTTATATCAAGCAGGTTGAACTCATACGTAGAGTAAAGGCAAGTAAAACAATATCAGAGGCTAAGAAACTTACATTATCAAGTAAAATCAAAGAGACGTATAATACAAAGGATCAGTTGTACAAGGCTTTGAAGTGGAAGGCTATGCACGTCTATCCTTCTTGTACCTTCGACAAACAGGGTTGTAAATACGATAACGTAACTTCTGTTTCAGGCTTGATGGTTTATGACTTACAAGGTGTAGACTCTGACGTATCGGTATTGCTCAAGGAATGGCCTCATACGGTTGCGCTGCATAATTCTATTGGTGGTGGCCATGGAGACTTTGCCTTATTTGTGTATTGCCCTGGCCTAACGATTGAGTCCTTCACCAGTATGTGGGAACAAGGTGATACTTTAATTCAAGAAACATTCGGGTTGACTCCAGACAATTCAGATGCAACAAAAGACCTTACAAGAATTAGATACTTAAGCTATGATCCTGACTGCTATTATAATCCTTATGCTGAACCTATCTTGGTTTCTTCTTTGGTTGTTAGTACTACGTTTACAAAGAATCAAGAAAACGCAATCGACAAGTTTCTGAACTCAGAGCCTAACTGGCACAAGTTCGGACTCGCTCTGGTGGTAACCAAAGGGGAAAACGGTAGGGAGTTATTCCATACGTTCAGCAGAGTAAACAAGAGTAAGTACGATGAGAGGGAAACCAACAGGAAGTACGACAGACTATTGAAAGAGAGTAAGACGTCAAAAGCTGGTGGTATAACAGATGCAACGTTATTCTATCTACTCAAGGAAATGGGGGTAACGTATGCAACACCAAAAACGGAAGGAGTCAGAAATGTAAAGAACGGTAGAGCAGAAAAACTGACGATTGAGGAAATCATAGAATATTTAAACGCCTCTTGGGTACGTAACGAAATCACAGATAAACTAATTAACTTCCAAACAGGGCACGAGGTAAACATAGAAACTATATGGACTGAGTTTCAGTTTGTATTCAATGAGCCCAAGGTTAGCATTAGTATGATTCAGAACATCCTCAGAAGTAACCGGATGAACACAATCAATCCATTCAAGAACTTCTTTGACGAGGCAGCGCAAAAATATAAAGGCGGGAAGTACATAGACGAATATATAAAGTGTTTACCTCTCAAGGATAAAGAGGCTGGTGAGGTATTCATAAAGACTTGGCTTATTCATGCGTACCTGCAGGCTTACCTAGGCATCACCAATAGGCTCTTCCTTATATTCAAAGGTGTTACAGAGAACATCGGTAAGAGCAGGGCACTAGGCTGGCTTTGTCCATTAGACGGTTACTTGAAAACTGGTCCTATACTTACAGATAACAAGGATACACGTATAGCATTAGCACATAACTTCCTTTGGAATGACGATGAGCTAAAGGTCTTTAGAGGCTTTGACATAAACAAAATCAAGGCCTTGATTAGCACGGATACAATCAACGAGAGATCACCTTACGCTAGGAGCAGCGAAACTTTGCGCCGTCTGTGTTCCTTCGCGGGGTCTACTAATGAAGACGAACTCTTGCCAAGTACAGAAGGTAACACACGTTTCCTGGTGGTAGAACTACTTACAGATAAGTTGATTAAGTGGAATAACTACATGCGTATAGATAAACAATTATTCTGGGGAGAAGTCATGCAATTACATTCAGACAACTACTTAAGTAAGACTCATAACTTCATGAGCGATAAGCGTCAGGAGGTTAATCAAGGGGTAACTATTAACTCAGTGTTGGAAGATGTAATTAATGCGACATTAGTCAGCACCATGAATGATAAGAACAGACAGGTAATGAGGCTAGTAGATGTGATTATGGAGATCGACCCCACAGGAGACTTAAAGGCCATCACCAATCAAAACCTTGTTCGTAGTATTCTCATTAAGAAGTTCGGCTCAAGTAGAACTATGGGCTTAAGTCAACAGGGGCAACGCATAGTAGGTTATCCAGTCAAAGCCTTATGACAGCAAGAACAAGACTCCTTTGGTGGAAAACAAAAAACCTATTCCCGTACTTTGTCTTAAGTATAGGAATAGGTCTATTGATTTTATTCTGGTGCTGGGTACTAGCTGGACTTGCCACGCATATCTTTGATTCGTGAGCCTGCACTGGAACCAAAGTAGTAACTGAAGATAGAAATAATAATGCCTTCAACTATGCCTAGTGTATGAACAATAAGCAATTCATTTTTAGCTGGTACTTCTCTAGTCATTAACGTCCATACCAAGTAACCAAAAATTACTATTGCAGCAATCGCCAGAAACCACATGAGCCAGTCTATGTGTCCGGTTGCTTTTACAAATTCCGACTCTCTTGCTCTAGCCCCGTTCCTATCTTGAACTTCTATTTCAAGTTGCTTAGTAGCATCAACCATCATGGCCTCCAGATTACGATTCAATTCCTTTGTTTTATCAAGCTCAAATTGAGCCTTCTCTTCCTTGGAGGTAAACAACTTATCTGCGCCGTCTAAAACAGTCTTTACAATATCAGAGGCCTTGCCACCGAATATCTTTGTTAGTATAGGATTCATCACCATTCAAGTTTATTAATTTCCCAAGCACTAGGATGTTTCTCCTCATGTCTGGCTTTACCGGATGCATAATAGTGCGGGGCAACGTCTAGGTGTAAAAACGTCTGAGGCGCTGGTTTTCCATCCTTATCTACATTCTCTAGGTATTGTTTCCAGCCTATTCTGTAGCCAAAGCCCAAGTTCCAACAAGCCTTACGCAAAATAGGTAACTGTGTATACGTATCCTGAATGCTTAGCGTATCCATATCCACTGCCATCTTCTCCACATGAGGTGAAAATTGAGCTGTCCTAAATCCCTGCTCATGCAATTCCTGCTGTTTCTTATCATCTCTATTATAGGCGTTAACCTTTACGGGTTCACCCTTAAGCTTACGGTACTCATCCATTATCAACATCAAAGGCTCACAAACAATTAGCTTGCCATAGCGCTCAATATCCGCAAGAAATTTGCCCTCTGTAAAACGGAAGTACTTTCCAATTTGATCTGAATGTACTTCTGGTTCATAACGTTGTTGCCATTGTTCAAGACTTATGTAGGTATCCTCTTTGGTGAGAATTACCACTTTGTCATAATGTTTTATCATAGCTTAATTGCCGTCTTCAGTCCACTCAATGGTATAACTTAATGTTACCGCACTTGCTGGTGCAACAGGAAAAGTAACACTTATGTTCTCAGCTAAACCTCTTAACGTAGGGAACTCTGTATCTCTCTCTGCAGTTGTAAAGTCAAATATTCCTTCATCGAGCTCTGCTGAGGCTACTATAGTTGAAGATTGCGCAAGAATACTGCGCTCTGAGATTTGACCGACAACAGCACCAGGAGTAGGGGCAGCTGTGTAGGCTTGAACTGTTGCTAGCGCTGGTACACCTTGAGAGTCAAGCGGAACTTTTGCTGGAGCAACCGGAGTACCACCACTTTGCGCCGTGGAGTTCTTAGTCAAGGCAACTCTTAACAGCTGAGCTGTAGTTAGTGTTGGGCCATGAATAATTACTTTTGTTAGTCGTATTACTTTATTAGCTGCTCCTTGAATGGCAAGGAAAGGCGCTGTACTTACCGCAGCCACAACGTTTCCGCTGGCTCGATAGGTTCTTGGTGCTGTACTTACTGGCATATATTTATTTGTTTAGTTTGAATTATCCTCTTGCTTGGTTTCAATTCTAATAAGCCTCTCGCGAATACCATGCACATCCGTGGAGACCTGTTTTACGTCTGTTTTCAATTCCTGAAAAGACGTGACGGCTAAGTAAGCTAGGATTCCGAATATAATCTTTGCTCCCCAGTCCATGATAAACTTTAGTTGTTCTTTTTGCTGCACACTCATATAGGTTTAAGTTGTTAAAGCGATACATTCAGCGTCTGATAGTTTGACTGGCATTAAGGCCAAAGATTTGAAGCTGCCAGAAGACCAATTAGTTGTTCCATTGCCTTGGTCAAATCCTAATCTTGAACAAGCTGGTACAGTAAGTGAAAGGTCTTGCGCTATTTTAACACCATTGACAAATAACGCTGCATAATTATTTGCATACACTACACAAACTTTAAATAGTCCTGCTGTAATAACACCATAAACTAAGTCACCTTGATTAACACCACCTATTACAATGCTGCACTGTAAAGAATTGGTATTACCAACATAAATTGTAATTCTATTATTTGTAGTCCCATCGCTTATGGTAATAAATCTACTTGCACTGTCAAGTAATAGATTTGATTCGAAATAAATTGTTCCCTCTGTTTGACCAATTAAATTTGAAATACTTGTTTGTGACAAAGTATCCAAGGTTCTTGTAACTGCTGCCGATGTAGTCGGTATATAGCTTGATGCGTATGAACCTGCTTCAAGTTGCGCACCCCAAGGAAAAAATGTGCCAGTACCTGAATTATCTGATAAATAAACTTTAACAGACAGGCAACCTACAGGAGTAGTGAATGACACAGTTACTCGTGTATAAGTGGATGAGTTTACCTGAGAGTAATAGCTTGTTGACGAAATTATGTCAGCCGCTCCAGTATTATTGTAAACCCTGTAATTCAGACTTCCACTCGTTCCAGCTTTTACATAAAAACTAAATAGGTAAATTGTAGATGCGGTTACTGTGGCATTAATTGAAAGTTCATTGGAGGCGTTAGTAATATTGCAACTATCCCCAGTGGTTAATCCATCGGGAGAAATTTCTGTATTAGGTGTTACGGATATGTTTGTTTTTGTCCAGGATGCATTATCAAACTCTTCTGACCTTAATAATAAGTTAGTCCTCGCAGGCTCCAATAACAACTCAGGGCACGAACCGTTGGAGTAGTCAAGACGTGGAAAATTTTGGCGTGTTGTTGTAACTTGGTATGGCTTCTCCGCGGCACCGTAGACACACTGACAACCCCAAATGTATGAGCCTGTAGAGTTACCTATGTAAACTGTTGCCCCTTGGAATAGAAACCACGCGAACAGGGTTGCGCCAGCAGTTATGACTGTTCTTGTTAAGGTTAATTTGAACCAGCCGTTAGCAAGTGTTTCAACTAGCATATTTGTAAATCCTGAGCTAGTTACTATCAGACCTGTGTCAAAGTTAAAACGTAGATTAGGGAATGATGCACCCCCTTCGTTAGGCTGAAAATATATCTCTGAGTGGTCTCCTTTTTTAATATAAGCTGAATAGGTATAGGCCTGCCCAATCGAAAACGTAAAAGAAGCTGTGTAGGCAAAGTGACTTGAATTTGAAACTGTGTCCAAAAGTTTATCTGCTGTCAAAGTTCCATTCGGGGCAAGTATGACATTGCTAGTAACAGTTGCGTTACTCTTTGTCCATGAGTTAAGGTTTTCACTAAATGCAGAAAGATTGTAAGGACTAGCCTCAATCAACCCACCACTCTCTTTTCTAGTCGCAATTGTAGAAGCTCTTGTAAACGCAAAATCACCGCTTCCATCCGCAGGAATAATACTGTATAGCTTACTCTCCTTATATGCGTGTGGCAACATCAGCAAGCTCATGCGTTCATAGTAAGGTTCCAATGCTTGTAAGCGAGATTCAAGACAAGATTGTGATTCCGCTTGGCCACTATCTACAGAAACTCTGTCAAAGAAGGCTTGAGCCATGGTAACGTACCAAGGAACAGCACCAGAGGTTAAACTAAACAATTGAGTAAACAAAGTTTTCCTAGTGTTTTGAGTAAACACGGCTGCTACATTATAGTGTCTCAAGACTACCTTACGAACGCTTTGAGTAAACTTCATGCTAAAACAAAGTCTTAACTACATTACCTAAGATTTCAACTTCTTGTATACCATCACCACGAAGATAAGAACCATCGATAAGCTTGGCAACACATTCCATGTACAGTTTATTAACTTGTACGTTATTAAAGTCTGCTGCTGCAACCGTTACTTCACAAATTCCGTTTGGACCGTCTGTAATAACAACACCAGAGCCTCCTGTCTGCTTTGTGACAACCCCGCTTGCACCGTCTAAATCTCTAGGATCATACTTAAACAAGCATTTAATAGTAGCACCTGTAATCGGGGCAACTATTCCAGCGTCATAGTCAAGATAGAACTGTGCAAGAAATTTCTCTGTTTGTCCTCTAGTAAATTTCATATTGTTCTGCCGTTAGCATTGTTACCGTAAGAGTTGTAATTGTTAGGATTCGCTGCGTCTGGATCAAAGAACTTGGTCCCGTTATTATTCAATGTTTCACTCGATCCGTTACTCCAAAGTGGATACGTACTGGAGTTGCGATTAAGGAAATCAATAAGTCTTTCTTGATAACTCAAGGCAATAGATGTTAAGGAATCAATACCGGAAGTCAAAACTTCTGGTGTTACTTGAGCAGACCTTTCATTAAGTTTCATGTGTGTACCGAATCGTGTATCCTCCATAGGATTAGCCCTGAGTCTAGCCAGCGCATAATAGGATAATACCGGAATGATTCCATCATGAACATACTGTATCCCTTGGTACGTGTAGGATTTGCCCCGCAGTAACTCTTGATACGCTGTGTACATAGCATCACCAGTGTTGTCTATCTTATTCATTAAGTCATAGTACAAGGCATCTGTTAGGACAGGGCGCAAATCGTTCAACTGTGCTTCGTCAATAAATATGTCCAGACGGTCTTTATCTGTTGTTACTGGCCTATATCGCTTGATGTCCTCAACACCAATAAGTTTTTTATTTGCCATCTTCTTTCTTTGGTTTAGCTTGTGCTTCTGCCTTTTGTTCCTTTGTCAAATAACTTAATTCAATAATTTCAGCAGTTGTGTTATAAGGAGTCTCTAAATGTTTTGCTATAAAGCTAAAGAGTCTGCTTATGTTTTTACGCCTCTTTCTTGTTCTGGAGTTAAAGTAGATATAACTTTGTTCCATGTTATCTTGATTGAACATACCCGTCTCAGGACGTACACCAATCAATTCCTTTGGAACGGCCTCGTTCTCCATAATGGCGGCCGTACTGCTACGTTCAGTTAACTCAAAAAGTCTATCTGTATTCACTGGTGTTATAGGCAAGAATATTTCATTAACCTTCTTTGTTCCGCTTGGGTCTTGTATACCTATGTTACTACCTGCAGCTTCTGACCCTGACTTAGTGCTAATCAATTCTTGGAAGTTTCTTTTTTCTTCGTCCGATTCAAATTGACCCGGATACATAATGGCCATTGTGGCGTTGAACTTATTCTGTACGCTGGAGATTTTGAAAGTAGCAAGTTCAGCCTGAGTCTGTGCATGATCACATACAGGATCAAAGCTTGCCTTAGGGTAAACGAATGGAGTAGGAGTTGCAAACAAAATTTGTCCCTTATACTTCTTTATGCCACCTGCTTTTCTAATTTGTTCCTTGACAACTTCAGGATCAGGATTAAAGAAGTCATACTCAAGAACCTCTCTATCATGTGTCTCTTTCATTGCTGCACGTTCCCAGTTAGTTGAGTACATGATTTTCTCAACTAAGCCTGTCTTAGGATTAGGCATTCCAAATCTATTGTAACAGACGGGTACACTTCTTATGGAGGTCATAGCCCCGTTCATGTTAAATCCAAAGTGTAAGGAAGGAGTCCAGTAGTTGCTATATTGATCACAGACCTTGTTTAGCAGGTCCAGCATTGTTTCATCCATAATGTTATCTCTGTTGACCACCAGATTATTGAAGGCGGTATCTTCAAAGCCTTCACCGGCCAAGAAGTCAGAAACAACTTTAGTAACAGCATTCAAGGTGTAAGACCTAGAAGCAAGCTCATCCATACGTTGTGGATATTGATTGTCCCAGTCCCAACGTTGTACGTTGTCCGATGGATCAAGTATTGTTGGTACTCTCTTTACAAAGAGTTTGGGCTTCTTAAATGTTACCATATTTTTTAAAGTAAGAAACGGATGGAACCCTACTACAAGTCCCACCCGTTAATTTTAAACTAAAACACTAAACTCAAACTTTATCCTTCGCAGATTTTACTTCCGCTTTAGGCTCTGAAACTTCTACTTCTACAAGTAGCTCTTTCACTCCTGGATGCAGCTCTTCAATTCTATCTAACTCTGCTTTGGTGAGGTCACCATCTATCGTGTAACTACCAACTTTGATAGTATGCTCGATGTTTTTGCGTCTAAAGACTTTCATGATTAGGTAACGATTAAGTTTTGCAATGAATCATCAACCTGACCCTTGATTGTAATAATACGAATCTTGTAAGAACCTGCTGGCATAGCTACTGAAGTCATTGTTATACTTACAGTTGAAGCAACAGTATAGGTTACTTGATTAACTACTGCCAAGGTACTTTGATTAATGTACTGTATACTTAAAACAGCTGAGTTAGAACCACCACCAAAGAAGTTAGTTCCTGTTAATGTTAAAGCTGTACCACCTGCTGCAGATGCTGCTAACGGTGAAATGTTAGTCAAAGTTGCTTCTGCTACAATAACTTTGATTGCGGCTACAGTTCCTGCATAATCAGTAGCTAACATACCAATAGGCAATGTTCCTTCGTACTCATTCTCTGGTGTTGCTAAGATTAACTTAAATGCTCCACCATTATCTTGAGGGTTACGGCCCATCTCCTTGAGCTGCATACCTACACCTATTCCTAATACTTCAAAGGCGTTAGCATCACCAAGATTGTTTTCGATGATACCTATGTATCTGCCGTTGGCTTTACGCTGTAGGTTGTTCTTTGCTGTTTGAGAGTATTCATAGACAGAGTACTCACACATGTGTTCATACTGAGATTGTCCAGACGGGGCAATTACAAGCTTATAACTTGGTTTTGCACTGTTCTTAAATCCAGAGAACGGCCAAGCAGTTTTACCCGATGGCATTGTAATCGTTGCAAGCCTACCTAACGTGTCATACGTTTTGGTTGCTAAATCGTAATCTTCTTTTTCGATGAGGATGATCTTATTCTTGTTACCTCCTTGGAAGGGGGTATCACAGTTAGGAGTCGATCCTCTTTGTAGTGCACCACAGGCCATACTTATTTTGTTTTATAGGTTGCGAAAGTCTTTGTAACACCGCAGTGATTAGCTGCTGAATTGTCACCTTTTAAAGTACCTGGAAAGAAGATGCCATCAGATGTCAAAATGATCTCGTCATAAGTATACTCAGGATGATCCTTAACATATTGAGCTACTTTGTCTTCTGCACTTTCTTCTTCCTCTATTCCACCGTTAGCCCATTCATCATAAGCTGCTCGTTGGTCCTTTGTCAGTTCGTTTACTTCTGCCTCTGTCAAGGCTGTAAAATACTCTACCTGTTCCTCGACAGATAGAGCATTAAATTCTTTGTTCGTCTTCATAAATTATGCCCTGCTAGAAACAATGGCTTGTTGAACGTTAGCTGTAGTAATACGCTGAGGCAAACCTTTGAAACGCATTTGGAAGCCAACTTCATCTGCTCTTTGTTCTGGGTTAATACCTTTCTCTTTGTAGAACATCTCTACTTCACCCATACACTTCATAACCTCAGACTTTAAGAAGATACTTGATGCAATACAGTCGTTAGTGTTATCTGCAGCAGCACCAGATACTTTACGTACCAAAGTTGATTTAGCGTAAAGAGGTGTGTTCTTAGCAGTGTAAACCTCAAAGCCGTACAAGTTAAAGATTTCACCTTTCTTCTGATCACCGAACTGTTTAAACAAAGATTTATCTTCAATAAGCAAGTCCTCCCTATGATACGGGTTTAGAACTACACAACGTCCTTCAAGAGGTGCATCGATTGAATCTAATCTTGTTTGCGCTGCGGCTAAGTCGTTAAGTGTTAAACGAGCTGCAACAGTGGATTGAGCACCGATAACAACAGGACGGTTAGAACCAGTAGCGGCAACAGCACCAAGAGCTAAAGTAGCTGGAGAATAGTTAATCAAACATTCTGTCACAACAGCCTGAATCAAACTTCTTCTATGTTGTCTTACAACACTTTCAAGTTTGTTAATGCTAGCTTCAATCTCTTCTACGTTATACACTCTAGTAGTAGTTGAATCGTAAGTATCAAGAACTACAGTAGAGTTGGTATCTGTACGTTGCACAGCTACAATAGGCCAAGATGCATTGTTCTTAAGAATTACTGGATCAGCACCTACAGCTGTAAAGTTAATCGTATTATACTCTACGAACTCAGACCAATCATCAACACCAGAAAGCCAGTCGTAATTACTGTAAAAGTTTTCCTTGAGCTTGTCGATCCAGATTTCTTTGTTAACTCCAGCCATAAACAATGTTTCTAGCTTGAAGTCAACGACAAAGAAATACAAAGTCTTGACAATAAAGAATGTTGCTCCAACAGCTACTGGATCAACAGGGGCAACCATAGAGGCTGCTACTCCTATAAGCAGGGCTACTGCCAAGCTCAAAAGGAAGGATGTAAAAATTTTAATCGTTTTCATTTTCTTAATTTATTGTTTGGTTACACATTTGTTGGAAGTTTCTTATACTTGGCGAAGTACAATTTAGACCACTGATCTGGGTTGTTCTTACGCATTTCAGTATGTTCTCCTGCCTTAAGACTTCTGTCCCACTCAAGAACATCAGCTTCTGTAGTCTTAGGTAGTTGGAAGTTCTTCCCACCACGAGCTGGAGGTACATGACCTGTTTCAATCTCAGACTTAAGAGCAAGAATAGCGCTGTCCAGATCTGCCTTGGTTAAACCAGCAGCAGGTTTTTGCATCGCCTTAACAAGATCAGATAGTTCATTAAACTTAGCCTCAAGTACAGAATCAACTGCTGGCTTTTCAATGATCTTGCTAATCTTACCGCTAGCTATAACCAACTGACGTCCGTCCTGCAAAGGAACAGTTCCGTCTTTCGGTTTAACTGTTGTAGCAAGTCCAGCAGCATCAGCTTCAAAGATTTCAAGTCCTTCGACTTTGTCATCAGTCGCTGTAGCCACTAGGCTTGCGGTATCGCTCAATTTAAACGCAAGAACCTTTGAGCTATCTGGTGCCTTGCCTCCTTTGATTGCTGCAATAAGATCATCTATCTTTTGCCCAATCGTTTTCTCGTTTTTTTCCATTGTTATATATGCTGCTATGTTTAGAGCCTTATTTATTCGAGTAGCAAATCCAAACGTTAAAGCTTGTTCACCTGTAAAGGATGCACTTGCTTCCATCAGTGGTTTCACTTGCTCTAGTGTCAACTTGGTCTGACTTACATACTCCTTCGCTAATTCTTCTTCAGCTGCTGCTAAGATCACTGCTGAATTAATATGTGCTGTTGCATCTCCTTCTGTTGTCCTCCAAGGATTATGAATAAACCAATTCTTTGTTCCGTCATCTAGTGCAGTACGTACATCCCCTTTCAAGAATATCTTAGTGCTAACACTACCAATAGGTCCAACCTGATTTGTTTCTATGGTGATGCCCTTACGCTTGAGGTCATCCATAAAGCTGAGAATTTTATTACCTTCATCCTTAGAACCACCAAGACTTTCCATGTCAATAATTAAGTAGTCTATATCAGCAGGTTCACGCAAGACTTTGTCCATAACGTCTGCTAACATAACTCCTTGAACTTGTACACCTCGAAACATAAAAGTGCCTATTGGTCCAAATATGTTGATTCTGCCTTCTTTCTTCATAAAGTAATTATTTGAGTAAAACTAACAATTTCTTGAATTAAAATAAAGGTTAATCAAGTAAAGTTGACTTACCTTCTACCACTTCCACTGTATTTTGCCCCTCGTTAATGTCTGAAACGAAAACAACAGGTCTTGGTAAACTGCTTAAAACTGATCTCATAGCCTGTGCTAATACTTCTGGACTTAAGCCACCACCAGATATGGACCCACCTGCAGCGGCATGACTAACACCACCAGATTGCCAAGACCTTCCGCCAAAGCGCATGTTTCTGCTAGATTGTTCCTTGAGAAAATCCTTGTGTGCTTCCCGTTTAAGTATGAACAAACCCTCGTCTGATTCTGCTTCAAATCGTGAGCCGTCTTCACCATAGAATTTTGTGCCACCAGCAGAGTGCCTTCTGCCTCCTATGGTGAACCAACCACCACCTTTGAACTTACGCATCTGACCACCCTGCTCACCATAGTTTTCATAGTAATCGTGCTGCTGTCCGTCTGTTCCTGTACCTGAGCCTTGAGTTCCATATCCTCCAGTTGTAGTTGATGCTCCTATATTAGGTCCACCAGAACTAGGTGCTTCACCACCATCAAACTCTGTTTTCTTTATATTAGCAATTTGTAAAGCTGTAAAAGTCAGGGCAGCAGATGCAGCTGCAAGACCTAATGCTACACCAATTCCTGGTATAACAGCTAATGATGCAAAAGCAGATATAGCGGATTGAGCACCAATAATAGCAGCTAGAGATAT
>Ga0193754_1000008_pt1 | contig 38569 bp, 63 predicted proteins | sample H1a1metaG_FD_143052 | JGI IMG/M metagenome (GOLD analysis project Ga0193754, IMG submission 143052) | Soil microbial communities from a riparian zone of the East river system, Colorado, United States - H1a1 | ecosystem: Environmental > Terrestrial > Soil > Riparian zone | place: USA: East River... | reverse complement strand
AATATGAAGATACCCAATTCTTGAGAGATACGCCTATTCGACATATTGTAGTTGACTCAATGAAATTTGGTGCTCTTGCTGGAGCTAGAGGGGCAGTGGGATTTGCAACAGGATATTCTTCAGTGGCTTGGTTTTTGCCAGCACCCCTGACGCATGTAATTGGGGCTATAACTGGGTTTGTTTTTTCAACAGGATTCTTTATGAGCAATAGCTGTAAATATGACTTATTGACTCAAAGACGCGTAGAAAGAATCGAGGGTAAAATTAGTGAAATTGGAAAAAATCTGCCTTCAATTTTATCTATCGTTGTCACATCTGTCTTGAATGTTCATAATCCTAGCCAGAATCAGTTAAGGATTGCGTATTCATATTTTAAAAACCAGCATAAACAACTTACTTGAGGAACATATGATAGCAATAAACTCTTTAGCGACTGACTTGGGTAAAGATATTACGCGAATCCTGCCCGTTTGTGAATGGCTGACAGCCGGCGCACTTATTGTAAATATCGCATCTATGGCCTTGAAAGCTCTTGCGTCAAGCTGGTCGGGTAGTATATATTTACTTAACGTTTTGGCGATTTCCCCCACCATTCTAATGCCTGTAGTAACGCTGAATATAATACTAAGCATTTCAATGCTGATAGTTTCTACCACACGTAAGCCAGAACGAATATTCTGATGTCTGATATCACAAAGTGTTGCGGAAATGGTTGTCAAAAAAGAGATTTATGTTTACTATATACGTCTCCCGCTTCAACATATCAAATGTGCATGGATTCAACAGAATGCATAAAAAACGATCATATTCTTTTCTATGAAATGCGTAACGGAGATAGCCGGGTGGTATGGATGCCATCCGGCAATCTTTGACAAGATGAAGGAATTGCAAGCTAGGCTTAGACTATGATACCGGCACATGCTTTAAAACTTATAGGATTGCTTTCAAAATGCCCATGTGAAATATGTAGAAAAGAACTTAGAAGATTAGAAAAAAAATATGATGTGGAACAGACATGTACATTTTGTAATAACCCAGATTCAATTTTGACTAAGGAAATATGTTGCAAAGGATGTAGCAAACTGACAGTTGACTAACATTTTTTATCCATCTAACGTAATCCTCCACGATTCACTTGTCGGCTTCCTATATTGATCCAAGTCGATCCCCTCTAATGCAGGAATTGCGGAGTAGTTGACACACCCTTGACGCATAATCTTTTGGACTTTCACCCCGCAACCTTTCGAGTTCCGAGATTCTGAAAGAGCTATTATTTGTTCTCTTGCCCTCTTTTCGTGGAATTCGGCATCTTTTAAATTTGCCTGCGATCTCAGCCAATAAGCTGTTGCATTTTCCCATTTTCCATCAAACCTTACTTTATAATCTTGATCGGTCAGATCTGGAGGAATTGCTTTTATTAGGCAATTATAGAATTTTAATTCCTCTTTGATCATATGATCAATCATTTTTTCATCACGATGCACTTCGATGCAAGCGTTTTGCTTCCCGTCATAACTGTAGTAGTATATCATATCTAGCCCAGTAACTGCAAGCTGATGTTGCAATTGAGGGATATAATATGCGGGGACTTTCCCAGCAAGAGCCGAAAGGTGAGCTTCTCGGCCAGGACACTTTATTTCAACAGCACATTTTTCGCATAATGATAGTCCGTCTAATGAAGCTATCATCCATTCGAAGGTTTCATGTTGTACAACGTAAGGTGTATATACCTTACCCATAATCTTATTGAAGCTTTCTCTAGCTACTGGCTCTAATTCTTTGCCTTCACGCATTGCAAAGTTTTCTGTTTGATCGGGTGTTATACCTATTTTTCTTTCCCATAATTGAGACGGTGAACACCACGGACTATCACCCATTATGATGGGAGCATCGCTGGCACCTAATTTATTCTTTCGAAATTCAAGCCATTCGGGAGTATTCTGAGTTAATTCAATGATTTTCATAAATCCACCACACATTCATCAAGTACTTGATTAAAATCATCGGGCGATACCATTACACATAAATGCCAATTTCTCAAAACTTTTTCAATTTTTTCTCTGATATATTTTTTATCGATATGTGCTGTTGGTGGGTATTCTGAGTCATCAATTATAATTCCCCTATGGGATAGTATTTTTATTTCAATTTTCATACTTCGCAAGCCTCTTCCTTAAATCTTCGTTAATCTGTCTTTCTTTCTCAAGCAACACCATCAAAATCTCAACTGGTGAAAGACCTAAGTCCTCCACCCATTCGCAATAGATATCTTGGATTAGATTCACGCATCCCCCACTATTGCGGTTTGTGGCACATCAAGATGAGCCTGAACCCGAGTCTTAATTGTAGAGTAGAAAGTGACAGGCATTGTCTCAAGATTAGTGATCTTATACGTTCCAAGCCAGTCCATGATTTTCGCAATGTAGGCATTATCACAAGACGCAAGCATAGAGCGAATCTCTGCAACTTGACTGGGAGTAACTTGAGGAACAGAGACAGGTTCTTGTTTAGGCCGAGCTTTATAGTTCGATTCATTGCCATCATTATCGTCATCAGGAGCCACACCAACTAATGCTGATAAGCAAAATCTTCTCAAGTAAGTGATTGCCGCCCCTAAAGCTTGCAGTTCATTTGCACCTTTTCCCTCGATTTTAACATTTATGGGTAGATAAGATCTTACAAACTGCCCCGATGAATGTCCTAGCATTGTTTCTATGTACATTCGTCCATCTTGTTCATACGGGCCTTGAAGGACTGTAAGGCCATATTTGCTTAAAGGCTCCCGGCATGCGGTCCAGATGCTAGAGAGATCTGCATAGCGAGATTTAAAAAACGGATTCGCACAATCTTTGGCGGCTCCAGTCATTTCGCCCTGAGCTTTCGCCAAGGCTGTAAATAATTGGTCTAGCTGTGGTGACTGATTCATGCTAAGCCTCCATGAATTTGATAATTTTTGTGTTGCGAATGACTTTCAAGATGCCAAACTCATCATTCTTTCCTACAGCTGCACAGATTTCACCGATGTGAAAGTATAGCACATTCAAGTCTAGCTCCTCGCACCCTGTAAGTTCGTCAATCAGCCCTTGCATATGATCCGCAGCATGTTCCATGCGCTTTTCAAGCTTCTTAACATCGGGGGATTTATCTTCATCAATGTAGTCGTAGCAATCATATTCGTGTCGTGCATAACTCATATTTTATCTCCTTTTAAAATTTTTATTGTGTGAACTGGTCTATTTTTTCACAATCTCTTTAAAATCTAATGTTGCGTCTAATCCGCAAGATTCACAAAAGTCGTCATATTGTTTGCGTGTCTCTAATCCAAGTTGACAAAGGTATTCTTTTTCGGCTTCTTTTTCTGTATTGCCTTCAAATATCCAGCAATCGCCCAAAGCATTTAACATATATTTTTTCATGTATTTACCTTATTTCTGGTTTTTAAGTTTGTTTTTCACATCCTACTTATCTTAGCCGCTGCGACCTCTCCGGGAATTCCGGACAACTGAGGGAGACTTGCGTTCGATACCATGAATATATCACATTGATGAATATTCGTCAACATTCATCGACGAAAATATCTGATATTGACTACAAATCTCACTTGAGATATATTGAAGCATATGAAATAATCGAAACTCAAAAAAGGAGTTTTCTATGAATATTAAGGAATATCTATTTTATAAAGAAATGTCTGTAAAAGAATTTGCCGAAAGAGCGGGATTTCATGTAGGTTACATTTCATCAATCTTGAATAGAAAAAGACAGCCCTCTAAGAAGACCTTAAAGCTGATTGAATTTGCAACAGAAGGTTGGGTAAAAGAGGGAACGGTTTTTGAAGAAACGAAAGTGCCTGAAGGTTTCAGCAAACAGAAAGTTGGCTGAAATGAAAAACCCCAGTCCTAGGACTGGGGAAGATACGAGTTCAAAAGTAAGTGGAGACAAACTTTCGCCTTCAACAGGAGTTAAAGCTGTTGAAGAAATACCTAATATGCTATAGCGGTAAATGCTTTAGAGAGATCCATCACCTCAACCCTTCAAGGAAAGGAGTAGAAATCAAAAATCAGATAACCACTATCACCAACCCTAAAAAAAGGATCAGTACATGCAATACAACAATCTAGCCCTAATATTAGCTCCTAAAAAGGACCAATTAATAGACCTAAAAAAAGGACCAGCACATGAATCCCATTAACTTTCACGTAAAAAAGGAGACAATGTATTCAACAAAACAATTGCCACCCACTTTCATAGGATGGCTCATGAATCCCAATTACACAACACAAATCAGGAGACAATGCATGCAATATATTCCTAATCCCAATTTTAGCACAATCCCTAATTTTTATTTCAATATTTTTCGGGGGGCTTGCTAATGAGAATTCCCGCACCAAACTTTACTCAGACGCCTAACGATCTTTTTGATGAATGGCTTCCCAAACTTGGAGAAGTCGAACTTAAGGTTTTGCTTGTTATCATGAGAAAAACTTTTGGTTGGCATCGAAAAAAAGATAAAATAAGTATTTCAACCTTTCAAAACCTGACTGGATCTAATAGAACAAATATATGCACCGCATTAAATTCTTTAATTGAAAAAGGGTTGGTTTGTAAGGAAATAGTTGGCGTGTTAGGTACAGAAGAGGTTTATTATGAACTAGTTGTACATGAGGGGGGGGGTAGTACCAATTCGGTACCCCCCCCTAGTACCAACGTGGTACCCCCCCTAGTACCAACGCGGTACCCCCCTCATTTGGAAAACAATACATATAAGAAAGAAAGGATTAAAGAAAATGATGATGACGCGCCCGAGTGTGCGCGCGCGACGGATTGTGGAAATGTTCATAACTTTTCTAAAGACGACTTATTTTTCGCTCGCGAAAAACTGGATAAAGATTGGACTACTCTGGAAATCGAAAAAGCTTGGCCGTCCTACATTCGTTATTCCGGAAATATCGAAAATCCTGTAAACTATATTGACTCAATCATCAAAAAGAATCGTTTAATAGAACAAAATCAACAGCTTAAGGAAAAACCATGTTCGAAGAACTCAACTTCAGAGAAAGACTCGAAAAACTCATCGCCGACAGGCAAGAACAAATCTTCGGAAAAAGATACCGCGGAGCCTCCTTGTCAAAAATCCAATTTGGGGGAGATGCTTCGGCAGAGCGGATTTTACAATGGATCAACGGTAGACACAATTTTTTAGTTTATTTAGGAAATGCCGGGATTGGAAAAACTTATTTTTGTGCTGCAATGTTTGCTGCCATTTTCACAAAATATAAAAGTGTTCGATATTGGAATGAATCGGAGCTTTTAAAACGAATTCGATCCTCGATGGACGACTGCAAAGGCGACTATCTAGAAGCATTGCAATATTTAATCGATGATGACTTTGTGATGCTTGATGATATCGGAAGTACAGGCCTCAACGACTGGAGGAAAGAAATTATTTTTGATGCCATCGATGAACGATACAACACCATGAAACCCACAATCGTAACCAGTAATTTCTCAATCAAAGAATTCAAGGAATTTTTTCATGAAAGAGTTTCAAGTCGGCTTTTTTCTAAAGAAAACTGTATTATTGAAATCCTTGATGGCTATGATTTAAGGCAGTGATGGAAAATATTTGGTTTGAATGCAGTAAAGAATTGCCGCCTTGCGACGGATGTGAATTTGTAGACGAAATTAAATTTGCACAGGTGACCATTACATTTTGGAAGAAAGACAATTTATTTTTTTTCAATGATGACGGATGGCAAAATTATGGCCCTTTTGGATCTCAAAAGGAATCTTTAATTGGGTTTGCTAAATTTTATTTTGATAATCTCGAAAAATATCATAAGGCACATTCAGATATCGAAGATATAATGCGAAAACTTTAAAAATTGGATATTGTCAAAAATATGCGAATCATAATCCCCGGCAACCCCATCCCCAAGGCTAGGCCTAAATTCTCTGCTCGCGGCAAGCATGCTATGGCCTATGATCCGCAAAAGCAGCTTTGCGATGAAAAAAAGCTTGAACTACATGGCTTTCTGTCACAGAACGGCTCAATTTCTGATTTCATGGACTGCCATGGATATATTTCAAAAAAACAATTTCAGGTTTTGAGGAAAGTTTATCAAAAGAGCAATGTGAAATCCTTCCTAGATGACCTGTATGGATATCAAGAAGAAGGTTATTAACTTGGAGGAACCCCCCGAAATGAGCATGCAACAATGTAAAAAATGCTTAGAATGGGCATTCTTAGAGCACTTCGTTAAGAAAGGTTACCGGTTTACTGATATCTGCAAAAAATGTAAACGATTTGCCTACCATCAGAAAAAAGGGGAAAAAGTATGAATTATGGAAGAGGGATTAAAAAAATTCCGGATGAAATAGTGATTTCTACTTATGAAGAACTTCAAAGTGTAAGAAAAACAGCTAAAAAATTAGGATTGAGTGTCTCGACTATTCATAAACGATTAGTAAGTCTTGAAAAAAGTAAACTTTATGATGTTGGATTCAAAAAAAATGCGAATTGTCATACCTGGAAATCCCATAGCTAAAGCTAGGCCTAAATTCTGCGTTCGTGGCAAGCATGCTGTGGCTTACGATCCGCAAAAGCAGCTTTGCGATGAAAGAAAGGCTGAATTGTCCTTTTTGGTTAAGCAAGATAGCCCGGATGATTTTGAGGGCTATTTTAGCCTTCCGTTGAGGGTTGCCCTATCTTTCCTCATGCCAGTGGCTGAGACGGGCTCGGCGGCCCTTAAAAACGCAAAGAAGTGGCACTTTGAATTGCCATCACATAAGCCCGATATCGATAACCTGATTAAACTTGTGCTCGACCTTTGCAATGGTATTCTTTGGCGTGATGATGCTCAGATTGTCGAATTACATGCTTTTCAAAAATATTCTGAAAATCCTTGCACGATTATTGACGTCTCCCCTATAAAAAAACTTATGACTGAAAATACTAAAAAAATAGCTAAAATATTCTCGCCTTCAGAACTTGAGCTGCTGAATGTGCATCTGTGTGTCTTAAAAAACGCTCTCGCCCAATTTGAGTCTTGTCCTGAGAATGAAAAAAACTTTATGGCTGAACATGCTAGCCTTGAACTTATTACGTTTGCCAATGAATATGCTCAGAAATTGAACAAAATTCGAGATAAATGAATGTTCGTCCTTGGCATTTGTGCCCTATTTTTTTTTGTCTTTATGATCTTATCACTAAGCTTGAAGTGTGACGATGACGATTTTATACGCTGAACACCATTTGATTGCCTCATTGAGCGTTTCCACTGCTTGCCTGCAGTTGCTCGGCGTCATGCCTGAGACAGACCAGGTTTTGGAGATGCGCACCTTGCTTGAAGATCAGTTCGAAATCATTGAATGCCTAACGCAATCGCGTCATTTTGGTAGCGACGCTTTAGATCATGTCATTCAAGATTGCCACAACGTTTTAGAGCAAATTAGTGAGTTCAAAAAAGAATGAAGATCCAAGCCACTCTTGCTGATATGATAGAAGACCTCTATGAAATGCCTCGCATAATCGAAAGTAAACCCTTGGAATGCTGTTTTATGCTGGGCGCTATTGCTCAACGATTACAAATTATTCATGATTATTTGGAAGAAGAAAAAAATGACAATGATAACCAACTCCATGGGTGCTAAATATGCTACTTTCTCAAGAGGTCGAAAGTATAATTGATTCAGTCATTTCAGCTTCTGTATTGCTTGGCGATCATACGACTGAAGCAAATTGTATTGGATGTGCATTTATATTAGGCACTATCTCCTCCAGATTAAAAGTTGTGCAAGATGAAATAAAATTAGGTGAAGACAATGGACGCGAAGATTAAAAAAATTATGGGTGAGAATGCTAAGGAAGGCAAGCAGCTCAAAGGCCTCTTGAACGCCGATAAGAAACAAGACAAGATCGTTGCGAAGGCAAAAATGAAAGGAAAATGCTAATGATTGAATTTATTTCTCACGAATATTTTCCCGACGATCCCTACACCAAAGAAATTTGTTACCTCTCGGTCGATTCCAAATTTAGATTCGCTTACGTTCGAAAGAATAGAAAAGATGGCGGCCTTTTCTGGTCCCCCATGTCCACTAGTGTTTCTATCAACGGGGAGAAAAAATTTAGGCACTCTCTCGAATGGGATAGCAATTTTCTCGCAAAAGATATAATGTCTTTTTTAGAGGCCAGATCTTGGGAGAGTAAATCGCCAAGTAAGATCTTGCCGATGCAAGAACCGATTAGTAGTCCGAATTATCAACAGGCTAGTTTTTTTGAGGAGTGCCCATTCTAATGGCAGGTGGACGTCCCAGAACAGTTTCTCTTTCTCCCGATGAAATGATTGAACTTGGGGAGGAAATGCTACAATGGATCATTGAAAATGATCCTATTCATCTATCTCAATGGTATTCTATACACAAAAGTTATACTGACAAACAATGGGATACTATGCAAGTAGCTCCAGAGTTTTTCCCCTATTATGAAAAAGCACTTAAATTAGTAGGATTTAAGTATCTAAAAAAGGATTCTCCAATTGAACCATCACTTAAACAAAGATGGCAAAGAGTATACTTTAAAGATCTAAGGAAAAGGGAAGATTCTGATGCAGACGCTCAAATTGAAAGGGAATCTAGAAAAGCTTTGAGTAAAGATGAAATAAATGTTAAAGATGAGCAAATTAAAGAGCTAGAGAACGAGCTTATGCTTGTTAAAGCCAAGCTTAAAAAAGAGGCTGATGTCCTTTGTAACTAGTGATAAGCAAAATCAATCTTATCTTGAATCAACTCATCGTTTCAATATCTGGGTTGGCGCTGTACGATCTGGAAAAACTTTTTCAAGCATCCGTAAATTCCTTGATCGTTTAAAGCATGGTGTCCCAGGCGATGCCATGATCATTGGCGTTAACCGAGGATCAATACAAAGAAATGTCATTACTACTATTTATCGTATGTTGGGCCACCCGGCGCCTTCACCTATGTGTAATAAAGTAACGCTATATGGTCGCGACGTCTATTTCGTTGGTGCCCCGGATGTATCTGCGGTTACTACTATTCAGGGCTCTACTTTAGCTTATGCCTACGTAGACGAAGCCACTTGTATACCTGAAGCTTTTTGGAAGATGCTAGAGACTCGGCTTAGTGTTCCTGGTGCTCAGCTATTTGCTACCGCCAACCCTGAAGGACCATCGCATTTTCTAAAGAAGCAATATATTGATCGGGCTGGAGATCTTGATCTCATTCATTGGGATTTTAATCTAGATGATAATCCGGTACTGGATGAGAAATACAAGCAGAGCATAAAATCTTCCTTTTCGGGGATGTGGTATAAACGATTCATTCTAGGGGAATGGTGCCAAGCGACAGGCGCAATCTTCCCTGACTTTGATCATGATAATCAATTTGTTAATCCTTTCCCATCACCCAGCTACTATCTTTGTGGTATTGACTATGGTACCACCAACCCGACTTCCGCCGTGCTATTAGCTGTCTCCCCAAAACAATGGCCACAAGTGAGAGTTGAAGAAGAATATTATTTTGATTCCTCCAAGACAGGCATCCCTAAGACCGATGCACAACTAGTAACAGAGATAAAACGCTTCGTTGCACATAAAAATGTCACTTGCATTTATGTAGACCCAGCAGCGGCTTCATTTAAGATAGCCTTGCGCAATGAAGATCTTCCAGTTAATGACGCCAATAATGATGTGCTCCTTGGCATCAAAACAATGAGCAAATTCATATCTGGTAAGAATATTGTCATACATAAGAGCTGTAAGAATTTAATTGAGCAGTTGCAAAGCTATGCATGGTGTCCGAAGGCTCAAGATAGGGGAGAAGATAAGCCCATTAAGAAAGACGATCATTCGGTAGATTCCCTTAGATATGCTTGCACGCCATTTTTATTGTCGGCTGACTTTGGCAACCCTGATTCACAACTCACAATTGAACAGTTGCGACGTAAAGTTTATGATGACGATGGTTATGGATATATGAATCCTCAAATGGGTGGGGGATATTTCTAAATGTCATATGAATGCGAAACACCCGAGGCCGTGCAAGGCTTATCGGGTGTCATATGGTGGACTTGAACTCTCGTTGTATCCCCACCATAACAACCCGCATAAATTTGTGTCAAATTAAAGATGCAAATATCTACATCAAAATGATATAGATTACATTTTAATCTATGGGGTTTCATGGGTAGCTATGACCGTGGCGGCTTCGTCACAAATACTTCGGGGTATATCGATCCCACAGATCAAGCCTCCAAGCATCTAAAACAGCGTAAAGAAGATTTCTACCAGGCAAATTATCCCGGCAATAGCCAATGGTGGGCTCAAGGCTTTATAGACAAGCGGTTCAAAGTGGGAGATCAATCCCTCTACAGCCAAGTTGCGGGTAATAATTACAATCAAAATTCCTACCGATTCTTTTTCAATCTAATTAGACGCCATATCAATATGGTCTGTGGTTTTCAAAGGCGAAATCGCAAGTCTACTCTTGTTATTCCTGTGCTGGAAAATGATGATCAGATAGCAGATGATTACAATGCTTGCTTAAAATATTGTGAAGATCGATCTGGTTTCCAAGAATACCTCTCAGAAGCATTTGAGGGCTCATGTGACACAGGCATGACATTGCTATGGATGTATATGGACTACACCCTTGATCCTATTTCAGGGGATATTTTTGACGATATGGTTTCATATAATAATTTTCTAATCGATCAATATTTTCGTAAGCAAGATCTTTCCGACTGTAATGGTATTCAACGTCGTCGATGGACATCTAAAGAAGGAGCTAAACGATTATTGCCAGGCTACGCGAATGAAATTGAAAAAATGAATCCTGGTGGGATGAAAGACGGTCGTTTTCCCGTCCAAGCAGAGCTTCAGAATGTCGCCTTGAACAAGTTATTTACATATGACGAATTCCATTATATGGATTCCAGGCTCGCCACGATCATATTAGATCCAAAAACTGGGGAAGCGACAGAGTGGGAACCCGATGATCAAGATCCGGAAGATATGCTTGATCGGGTTTTAGCGGAGCAACCTTGGTTAGAGGTTAAAAAAACTTATATTCCAACTGTCAAGCTTTGCATTTCTTTAGGGGACAAAGAAGTCTATAATGGCCCTAATTTGCTTAATATTGATTCGTACCCGTGTGTACCTTCAATATGCTATTATGAGCCAGATGTAACATCTCCGGCATGGCGGTGCATGGGTATGATTAGAAACCTTAGAGATGCTCAGTTTCTATACAATATGCGTAAAGTTATTGAGCTTGAAATTCTCCAATCTCAGATAAATTCAGGTTGGATATATCCGATCGATGCGGTGACAGACCCCAAAGCTTTCAGGCAGTCTGGACAAGGCTTTTTAATACCACTAAAGGCAGGCCACCTTCCAAATGAGATCCAAAGGATTGAAGCCGCAGCGATCCCTCAAAGCCTTCTTGAGCTTTCACAAAGCTTAGCAGAAGATATAACAAAGATATGTGGTGTAAATGAAGAACTTCTCGGCTCGGCGACTGATGACAAATCCGGCATACTTTCAATGCTTCGACAGGGCGCAGGACTCACCACATTGCAGACTATCTTTGATAAGATTGATTACACACAAAGGTTGTACGGTAAGATACGACTGCAGGCAATTCGAAAGAACTTTTCTAAAGGTAAGATACGAAACATTCTCGGTCATGAAGCAGATCCACGATTCTGGACATCACATAGCCAGAAATATGGTCTTAGGGTCGAAGAGGGCAACTACTCAGCAACACAAAGACAAACAGAATTACAGCAGCTATTGCACTTCAAAGAAATCGGCATGGCCATTGCAGACAAATCCATTATTCGCGCCGCAATTATAACGAATAAAAAGCAAGTCATGCAGGATATGGAAGAGGCCCAACAACAACAAATGCAAGCTCAACAGGCAGAAGCCCAAGCAAAAGAAAAAATGGATAATGCTAAAATAATGGAATCTTTTGCAAAAGCTAAAGTAGACATGGCGCGAGAGAAAGATCTAATGGTTTCAGCCCAAGAACGTGTCGCTAAGATTGAAGATTTATATGCTACTGCCGAACATAAAATGATGGAATCAGATCTAAATCTTGTCAAACTAGCTATGGAGCTTGAAGATGTGCAATTCAATCAGCTTAAGAGCGCATTTGACCTAGCACAAGCGATGAAAACGGCTAACCAGCCACAAACTGCCCAAGTGGGCTAAGGGGATAACATGGCACACAGCAAAGAAGCACAAGCCAAGATGAATGGCTTAGGTGATTTTAATAAAGGTCACTGGACAAAAGACCAAGGCGAAACTAATGTGGCCGATGGCAAATATTGTTCCGGTGAAATGGACAATCCTGAGCATTGCAAAAAGTCTGTAAATATGCTTGCAGCATATACAAAAAAGAATAAAATGCAGTATCCTTGATTTGTATAAGCTGTAGAGAAATATTTCAAATTAAAGCTCTCACGATGCCGAGGGTCTTGTAATTTATAAAAATATCATCTTCAGCTTATACCTTTTTACACAGAGGTTATATGAAAAAGAAGCATCATGCCCCAGATTATGCCAAGAATAAAGATGCCGACGTGATTCCTAAAGGATGGGGTGAAGCTAATCCTCAAGAGCATTGGGTAAAAGATGTTGGTAGTTCAGTATTCCCGAAATATGAAGACAATCCGAAGGGTGCTTTTCTTGCTGGAAATGGAAGAGTAAGGCCACAACCCCATAAAATGATAAACGAGTGTGACCATTGATGAGCTTAAAAGAGATTATTGAAAAATATCATAAAGATAAAGACTATAACGCGTTGCTTGAAGCGTTTAAAAAGTGGTGTTTAGAATAATGAATGAAACATTAGAATTAACTAAAAAAGAAAAAGACAGAATAAGATATATTAATAATAGACAGGTCAAAATAGCTGCGTCGTTAAAATATTACCATGCGAATAAAGAAATTGTTAAACAAAAACAAAAACAAAAAGACCGGGATATTTTAAAAAAAAGAACTAAACAAAAAAGAATTACACCGCAACTATCATGCACCATCGATGAAAAAAGCTTAAATTTTTTAAAAGATCTAACTCTTTTTTACTGCTTGAAGAAAAAAAAGGTATTCAATTTTTCAATGACGTTACGGACCATCTTAAAATATGCAAAAGAAATGCAGCATGAGTTGGAGAGTTATGTTTAATGAATAAATATGATTTAATAGAAATTTTTAAAATCATGACAAGATTTAGACTAGAAGAAATATATAAACATAAATTTCCTATGCTCGAGGGAATGAAGTTTTCTTCAGATGATATTTTAGATCTTATTTCATTTTCTCTGAATAGGCATAACGGATTATGAGACAAACAGCAGGCCAGCTATCACATAAAGCCCTATCTGACACAACGAAATACAGCGCTCTAGAAGTTGGTCATGCTCTTGCCGATGATATCAAGCCTCATTTGCTTAAATGCATTGAGAATCATGTCAATATCATTGATGAGAATGAGTTTTGCGTAATCATGTTGATCTCTAAAGATCCTTTGATATCTAATCTTCAGCGGCGAAAGTTCTATGCTTGGCCATACCTTCCAAAGCCTCGGCCTAATCAGGCTGTGTTTCTCTATAATAAGAGTTTAGACAGAATAACCCATCGCCTATGGGTATTGCCATCAGATGTGGTAATGGCAGAGCTACACAGTCTCTCTGTTGTAGATAAACGATACGCAACCATGAAAGCATGGTCCGACGCTTTTTATAAGGGGTGGAGGCTTATTAATGGAAAGTTTTTCAACTCTGATCCTTTTTACTTCTGGAAGTTCATTAGAGAAGATCAGAAAATCGATATGCCTTCAGAACATGAATATTTTCTAGCGCATCGAGATGAATTGATTCAAGCAGGCGGTCAATTGCCTAGCCCCGACGATATCGATCCCTTCGATTTCGATAAGATTCAAGTCAAACAGTTCATAGACCCGCAAGAAGCCTGCATCGATTAATGCCCTCTCACACTTTTTAGGAAGGCATAGGCATTGCAGAGGCAAATCTCCGGCCATATATCCTATCATTTTTTGATAATTCTCTAGACTTTCAACTAGTTTCTTGTTTATCTTACGGACAGTCGTTTTAGGAATAGTATTAGCCATAAAAAGGAGTCTCCATGAGTGATGAAAATAATGTTAGCACAGAGCAAAATCAAATACAACCTGTGACCCAAGCTGAAGCGCAACCCATAATTAAAACTGAAGAGAATCAAGCTAACTGGAAAGCATTTAGAGACCAAAGAGAGGCCGAAAGAAAAGCTAGATTTGAAGCTGATAAGATGGTTCAACAGAAGGCGGAAGAAGCAGCAGCCTTGCGAGCGGCTCTAGAAGCTATCACAAACAAGCCGATACAGCAAACCCAGCAATATGAGCAGCAAGAAGAAAGTGAAGATGCGCGCATTGAAAAACGTGTCAGAGAGATTATTGCTGAACGTGAATCTATATATGAAAAGGAAAGAGCTCAAAAAGAGCAAGCCGAATATCCTGAAAAGTTACGTACAATTTATTCCGACTTTAACAAGGTGTGTTCGAGTGAAAATCTTGATTACCTGGAATATCATTATCCCGAATTGGCAACACCCTTTAAGCATATGCCTGATGGATTTGAAAAATGGTCCTCCATTTATAAAGCGGTTAAAAAGTTCGTTCCTAATACAGACTCTAAGGGAGAATCCCTAAAAGCGGATAAAAATCTGAATAAGCCGGGCTCTCTTTCTGCTATGGGGAACGCTCAAGGATCTGCATCCATCCCATCCTATAAATTAGATGAAGCAAGGAAGGCCGCTAACTGGGATAGAATGCAAAAGCTTATTAGAAGTACTACTGGTTAACTCAATTAAAGTCTGCGTCTTGTAAATAATCGATCAATAGTTTACAATATTGTTATGCCTAGGGCGCGCACCCGAAAAGTAAGATTCCGCTTACCTGGCATACTTTTCAAATCGGACAACAACAGGAGGTTGACATGTCAAAAAAGCATCATTCGCATAAACAAGACTTTTTCAAATCACATGCTGATACATTCGCCATTATGGCGTTGAATCTAGCTATTGCTAGCCTTCTAATTGCTATGATTATATCTAATTCTCATAGAATTGATGCTGCGAATGCTCGCAGTGATCTATTACATCAAACTATTCATGAAGAAATTAAAGCCTTTCATGGAAGGCTATGTGCTATTGAGGAGATTAATAAAAAATGACCATATTAGAATATTTTCTATTAGTTATAGTTATATTATCAAATGTATTTTGGTATTCCCATGATCAGCATCAAAAATCTTGCATGTCGATACATAAATGTAATGAAGAAATGTATGCAGATTATTGGCAAGACACGAAGCATGAGAAGAGGCAAATTGAAAATCGAAATAATTTTCTAGAGGATGTGCTGAAAAATGTATATAAGATAAAACTTGAACAAATTAGGCAAGATCGAAAAAATTCTTTACAATAAAAAGTTAAATCGCTATACATAGACTCAGCTGATCGGGGCTTCGCTAGCCCAGGCTGAATCGCACCTCGCCAGTGCAGGCAGATATTACTAGTTCGCCGCTAGGATACATATCAACCTGTTTTGCGAGGTGCAAACATGTCATTCCCCACAGGGATCACCAATATAAATAACTTTGCGCCTGAGCTGCCCGTGCAAGCTGCGGAAGACTTGCTCAGCACGCCAATGTTTAATTTGATTCATAGCTTCGGTGTAGATTTACACCATGCAGAAGCCTATATCGGCAAGACTACACGTATGTCTCGATTTGAGCGCCTATCTACGGATGGTGGCCAACTTGATGGTTCAGGCGTTGATCCAGCTTCTGAAGTGCCACAACGCACAGATATCGATGCGACGATGGAGATCTATGCAAAGTCAATAATTACCAATGAACAAGTTGTCCTCTATGAAAATAGTAAGACGCTAACAAAGTTCACTGCATTGCTTGGTCAATGGCTTCGTGAAAAAGAAGACCTGCTAATGCGTGATCTTTTCGCCTCAAGCGTATCTTACATCAATGCAACTGGTGGTGGTAACGGGGATCAGCCTAGCAACTTAAGTCTCAATGATATTAACAATATTGAAACCATTTTGCTTGGTAATGATGCTCGCACAATGCTTGTAAGCATAGATGCGATGGATAAGTTTTCAACAGGCCCAACCCGAGACGCCTTCATAGCTTTGGCAAATACTAATTTGACGAACGATCTTCAGAAAGTTCAGGGCGTATTGCTCAAGAATGCTTACCCGTCTCAGGAAGGTTTGCGCCCTGAAGAGTATTGCTCGATCTCACGATTCCGATTCTTCGTGTCATCAAAAGCTGCAAAGACACCGGGGATTTCTATGCTTGGGCGTACGGTCTATACCGTTCCTATGTACGGTCTAGAAGCAGCGGCTAAGATCGAACAGAATAACTATACAGCTGTTATCGGCTATAGACCACCTTGGGTAGTTTCATCTGTAGCGCAGAACAGCCAGTTATATGCTAAGTTTGCGATTGCGAGAGCAATCACTAACCAAAACTGGATATCTGGCCTAAACTGCACTACAACTACCCCAAGCTAATAGGAGGCATGAATGGCGTTTACAATTATTACAGGCGGATCTTTTACCCAAGGCGCAACAGCTGTCGGGCAAAAGATTTTAGTACCAAGCTCAACAGATTATTTCCGTACATGGAACATTACACAGATGCCTTTAGCGCCTAACCCCGGTGTGGTTATTGGTGGGGAGTGGTTTGGCAGGAAATTTGGCGCTGGCGCAACTGCTGCAAATGATGGATTAAGATGGAAAAAGACTTTATCCACAAATGCTGTAAATATCGATACATTTTCAACGACTACAGCATCTAACGGTTTCACTTATGTTGAAGTGGCGCCGGTTGTTGAGCCACAAGCAGCTAATGCGATTACAGCAATTACGGCAGCGAGTCCGGCGGTAGTTACACAAACTCAAACATATAGCGAAGGCGATATCTTACAGTTTTATGGGACTACAGGAATGTTGCAGATTGCAGGGATGAACTTCCAAATTTCTACCGTTTCAGGTTCAGGTTATACATTGATTGGCCTGAGAGCCGCTGGCCTAGCACCAGGAACAGCAGGTTTTACAAGGCGTATTTCTAAATATGCAGCAGTTGATCCACAATTCTTGTATATCACAGAAATTACCAAGGCAACCCAAGCAGTTGTAAGGACTTCAGTAGATCCAACGCTTTATTATGTCGTGGGCATGAAGATACATTTCAGCATTCCTTATTCTTTTGGCATGTATGAAATGAATCAGCTTACTGGAACAATCGTTGCTGTTAGTGCTACAAACTATACACTAACTGTAGATATTGATAGCACGGCCTTTACAACGTTTGCTTTCCCTTTGACAACACTATCACCAACAGCGGCTTTATTCGCTACTTTGGCTCCTGCTGGTGCAGCCACGAAGAGAGATCCTAATACGTTTGTTGAGACTGGGTATAATTTTCAGTATCAAGCTTTTCATACAGGCCAATTTACGCCCTTTATGTTCTTGGCAGGAGGCGCACAATCTCCTGGTGGTGCAGCATTGGATACTATTAATTGGATGGCATATAAAATGGAGAATTGAAAACTAATTAGTTTTCAGTGAAATAGCAATATGGTATTCTCTAATAAAACGGAGGATACCATTATGAAAAAATGCAAGGTGTGTGAAAGCAATAAAGAAGTCTCAGATTTTTACAAAAATCATGATGACTGTAAGGAGTGTTGGAAGGCATATTGCAAGAGAAGGAATCAAACACCAGAAGGGAAAGAGAAACGAAGACTTCTCGTTTCTTCCTGGAGGGAAAGGAATCCTGAAAAAGTAAAAGAACAGACCAGGAGATCCTTAGAAAAAAATAAGGATAAAATAAATGAAAGGCGTCGAACACCTGAGCGAAGAAAAGTCAACAATGAATCTGTAAAAAACTGGAGAAAAAATAATCCAGAAAGATTTGCAGAAACAGAGAAGGCGAGAAGGCTTCAGGATAGACCAAAAGAATTAGCTAGAAATTATGTTTATAAACAAATTTCTAGAGGGAAATTAATTAGACCTTCTCTGTGTGAGAAGTGTTGTAAAGAATGTAAGCCTGAAGCCCATCATGAAGACTATGAGAAGCGACTTGAAATCATTTGGCTATGTAAGACGTGTCATAGACATACCCACGGAAAGCTTCTGGACATAAGTATATAAACTAACCGTCGTAGGTTGACGGCTACCCGATCACATCCAATTGGGTAGCCGGCTTTTTGAAGGGAAAGATGACAATACCAAATAATGCGAATACATATTTGCCAGGGGTTATAGCCATACCAAGCTCTCTAACGTTGGTAGCTTTGACGAATGGATATCCCGCAATAGCAACGGTATCTGTTAATGCGGTTACAGAAGCTAACACTTACATCCCAGGGCAAGCAATCAAGTTGAATGTGCCCATAACTTATGGAATGTTTCAAGCTGATGGCCTAACGCCTTTAATCCTTGCCGTTAATGGCAATGATCTGGCTCTAGATTTAAATACATCTAAATTTGATGTCTTTACAGTCCCTACAGGAAAAAATTATCAGGTTGCAACAATTGCACCGAACGGATCTAGAAACTTAACTTTAAACAATGACATGGCTCAGGTGCCTTTTCAGAGCCTCAATAATATAGGTAACTAATGATTTTACAATCTACGGCAAGCGGTGAATTACACGGGCTGATCAATACATTGACCAATTCCGTTCCTTTCGATGATTTCAAGGCAATGACACCAACAAATAAAGCGAAAATTGAGAAAGAGAAAAAAGAAGATGGACGCATTGTTAAAGCGGAATATATCAACCGTACTGGAAGGCATGAACGTCTAATTAAACCATATTGTAGATATGCTGGAGAGCCAATATTAATCTTTAGCTTCATTCCTGGAAGAACATATGATGTGCCTTATGGATTGGTTAAAGAAGTTAATGCAGTGAAAATGCCAAAACGTAGCGGGCTTATAGAAGTAGACGGGGAAAAGGTAAAATCCGACGGGTCACCATTAGATAAAGATATGGATGGGGATTGGATCCACAGGTTTTTACCCGTATCATTTTAAGAGGTATTTATGTCAGCAGTAGGTCCAGGAAGTTCAACAGTTGATTTCATGCGTCGAAAGATCAGACGACTTACTGCTTCCTCAAGCGAATCTATTTTGACTACAGCATCCATTGATGAGTACCTCAACAATGCGCTTTTGAATGACTTCCCTTATGCTATTAAAATGGATCAGATGCGTTCAGTATATACCTTCTTTACTGAACCTTATAGGGACAGATATCCACTAGACGTTAATTTCAATCAAGGAATTAGAGCGCCCTTGTATGTGGAAGGGATTTTAGGGTCATTTTTCAAGGATCGAACTCAATTTTTTAATTTATGGCCTAGGTGGCCAACGAAATTTCAGCAAGGCACAGACTCATTAACAGGCACAATAACTAGCGTTGACTTAACAGGTTTGACGACGCCACTCGGCACTGTTAGAGTGGTTTCCACTGCTCATGGGCTGCCGAGTGGCGCTGTAGTAACAATTGAAGGTGTTGTTGGCACAACGGAATTAAATGGAAGCTCATATGAAATCACTCTGACGCCTAATCAAGTGAATTCGTTTAATTTGGTTGGCACTGATGTAGTCAATTTTTCTGCTTATGTTTCTGGAGGAACTTGGACGTCAAATAATCAGACATTTTCTTTTACTTTGCCTGCCCCATTTTTGAGTAAAGAAGTCGTGATAGGTGGTGTAGATACTGGTGGCAATCCCATAACAATTAACGATGATGGTAATGGGAATCTTCAATACCTTATCCCAAATTCAGTAATCTCTATCCCTGCTCAAAACACCAATCCTGCATTGCCAGGAATGTATAATATCAATACTGGAAATCCAGGCCTACTCAATCCAACCAATATTGGCACCGTGGATTATGTCACAGGACTAATCGATTTTGCTTTACCCAGCGGCGTTTCTTTAGGAAATGGGGAACTATTTACCATCTGGATAGCCCAATATCAAACAGGGCGCCCCTATTGCATGCTATTTTGGAATAATGAATTCACTATTAGGCCTATTCCAAAATTGATCCACAAAGTGGAGATTGAAACCTATCTGACGCCAGTGCAATTTTATGACTCTACGCAGGTTCCTATACTCAATCAGTGGGCGCAGTATTTAGCCTACATTGCAGCTATGGAGATTTTAAGAGATCGAAATGACTTTGACGGCGTTGAGGGCTTAAGAGAAGGCTTTAGTCGGCAGGAAGCGCTTGTCTTAGAGCGTCAAGGTGTGGAAGAAATTGGGCAGCCTAATTTTCAGCTTTTTAATTCTACTCAAGGCTATTGCGTTTATGGTGGATATTCTGGAGGTGGTTACCCTTGAGCTATTCTCCCCTATACATTGCAGGCATGGAAACGGGGCTTGTGCAATCAAGGCAAAATTTTATCTTGCCTAATGACGCCTACCCAGTTTTGGAAAATGCCTTTATATGGCGAGAAAGAATAAAAAGAAAGCAAGGATATAAGCTTTTAGGTCGATTGAGAAGAGTTTTAACAGCTCTTTCATTGGGCAATGCTCCAGCGGGAACTACGTGGAACTTTACAATTTGGTCAACTCTTGTTCCTCCAATTACTCCTGAAGCTCACGCAGAGATTGAGGCTGGATCAGTTGTTATCACTAGAGGTATTATTCTTCGAGATGCTGGTGATGGGACTTTTATTCCTAACGCTGGATGGAGTGGTACAATTAATTACCAGACAGGCGCAATTAGCATCACAAAGCCTGCGGGAGCGGGTGCTGCCACAATAAGTTTCAATTATTTTCCCGGGTTGCCTGTCATGGGCCTAACCCAGCAAGAATTAAATGGGATTAACGCTGAAAGAACAGTGGCTTTTGACACAGTCTACGCTTACCGATTTCAAGGAACTGGATGGCAAGAGTTGATTCCAGGAACTATATGGACGGGATCGGATTCGGATTTCTTTTGGACAACAAATTACTGGGTAGGTGACGGAGCTCTAAAGATATTTTGGGAAACAAATTTTGTTGATCCGATTAGATATACCAATACGACATTAAGCGCGTGGATCGATTTTTCACCAATAATCAATGCCGCTGGAGATCGTTTAATTAATGCCTTGGTTATGGTTACATTTAGAGGCAGAATGGTAGTGGGGAATACCATAGAAACGGACAATCCTCACCCTCAAAGAATTCGGTGGGCGGCAATTGGAACTCCATTTAGTGATGTGAGTGCGATTGTGACTACGGTTAATGTAAATGCCTGGAGAGATGACATTCGCGGTCAGGGAGGGTTTCTAGATATCCCAACCTCTGAAAATATTGTTTCCTTTGGATTCGTGCGTGATAATTTGGTAGTCTTTTGCGAGCATTCTACTTGGCAACTTCGATATACTGGAAGATCAATTGCTCCTTTTCAGATTGAGCGCGTCAATAGTGAACTCGGGTCAGAGAGCACCTTTAGCAGTGTTCAGTTTGATACATCTCTTGTAGGTGTAGGTGACAAGGGGATTGTTGAATGTGACAGCTTCAAAAGTGAACGTATTGATATAAAAATACCTAATTTAATATTTGAATTTAATAATCTTCAAGAAGGGCCTAAAAGAGTTCATGGGGTAAGAGATTTCATAGAGAAATTAGCCTACTGGACTTACCCTTTTCTTCCCGATGAAGCGCCATATGCTATCACGTTTCCAAATCGGAGACTAGTTTATAATTATGAAAATGATAGTTGGGCTATTTTTACCGATTCCTTGACAACTCTTGGGACTTTTCAACCGCAACTTGGGGCGCGATGGATAGATTTTCCACGCCCATCAGTGTCAAATCAATGGAAAAATTTAAACTTTACATGGGTACAACGACAAGCTTTACAACCTGATATTATTGGAGGGAATCAGCAAGGTTTTGTTGAGTATCTCGATGTACAAACGGGGAACGATGTAAGTCTAGCAATCACAGGAATTCAAGGAAGTTTAGATACGGTTGTAGTTACAAGTTATGATCATAACTTACTTACAAATGACGTAATACAAATATTTGATATAGCCGCTACCGATCCATTTTTCGCATTAGATAATGGTATTTATGGGGTTGTTATCCTAGACAAGGATATATTTCAGATTTTTACTTATAATCCCGATACTGGAAAATTCGATATCCCTGTAGTAATTACAGATGGAATATATTTCAGTGCTGGTCGAATAGCGATACGCGATGGATTTAGCATAGTCAGTAAGAAGTTTAATTTTGCAGAGGAAGGTCAAAATATCCAAATGGGATATTTAGATGTGTTAATGGATACAACAAGTAATGATCCTGCTGAAGGATTTATAACATGTAATGTTTATCTGAATTATAATGATAGTGAGCCGATAAATCAAATTCCACAGAATCAACTTCCTGATGCTCTAAACCAAACGCCCGACACTTTTTTCAATTCTATCGTTCCTACATTTCAATTGGGAACTCTTGAATCTTCAAAGGCATGGCAAAGGGTTGTTTGTCCAGTGCGTGGACAATTCATTACAATAGAATGGACATTATCCAATGCACAATTAGTCGGCCCAGAGCAAGGGTGTGATGTTCAAATTGATGCACAAATACTTTATATAAGAAGAGCTGGAAAACAATTACCTGCTGGAGCATAAATGACCTACAATCCAAATATTCCTAACCCTACAGATTTCTTGAGTGACAGTCAGCCACAAATTAAGAATAACTTTTCTGCTGCAAATACATCTTTTGGGATCGATCATACTCCTTTTACTGGGGTGACAAATATAGGCTTCCATAAGCCAGTTCATTTAATTTCACAAGGGACTTCAAATCCCACAGCAGTTGCAGGAACAAATATCGTATATGCAAAGTCATATACCCCCGATACTGCCCCAGCATCTGGACCCGATATACAGCTATTTGCAAGAACTGCTGCGGGTGGAATTTCACAACTTACAGGTAATAGTGCCGCAAAAGAAGGATATCAATGGATAGGTGGCGTATTATTGCAATGGGGAAGAGTTACTCAAAATTTTGCGGCAGGCAGTACATCAGGAACGGTTACTTTTAAGTCAAGATCGCCCGGTAATAGTATCCCTTTTCCAAATGCATGTTTTATTGTGCAGACAACCCCTTTTATTAACGCAGCTAATCCCAACAGCCAAGCAAGTATACAAGTAAGAAATAGTACTCTTTCAGAGACAATATTTGATTGGCAATTTTATACTAATTCTACGGACTATAAAGGTTTTTATTGGATGGCAATAGGTAACTAATGAACTCAAATGATTCAACATTTTTTGACGCTTACCTTCCTGTTTATGACGCTGTACCGGAAGAGTGGGAGCAAGCAAAGCCTTTTCTAGTGGAAGTGCTGAAGAAAGTTTCGAATGTTGTCAACGCAAGAACCATTGGGTTTCTTCTTGATGAGGAATTACTTTCGGGTCAGGCGTTTATCCCTGGTGCGACGATTCCAGGGAATAACCCAGGAGAATTTAGGCAGGTCTTAAGAAAAGTGATCGATGTTAGTCCTCTAGTTTCGGGAGCAAATGGAGGTAAACCACATGGGATTCTTTTTGATTCTAATTTTACTCTTATTGATTTATGGGTTGCTGGCACTAATTCCGTAACTTTGACAGCTAGGGATATTAGTGGTAATAATGTAGTCATGGACGCAACAAATTTAGTGATAAACTCTCCGCAGGCATTTGATAGAGCTTTTGCCTTCGTAGAATACATACAGGAACTATAATATGCCAGGTTTTTTTAAATCGATTGGAAGGTTCCTTACCGGAACCCCAGAGAAACATAAAAGGGTTTCAACCCTCAGGCCCGAGCAAGAACCTCTTTATCAGCAGTTACAGAATGCAAATATGCAGCAAGGAGCTGGTGGATCATTTGGCGCAGCTGCGGACTATTATAGAGACCTGCTCAGTGATGATAGTCAGACAGCTCAATCTATGTTTGCCCCCGAACAAAGGCGGTTCAATGAAGATATTATACCGGGTCTTTCAGAGCAATTTGCAGGTATGGGGGCCGGGGGCTTAAGCTCAAGCGGATTTAGGAATGCGGCTGTAAATGCGGGCACGGATCTTTCCGAAAGATTGGGCGCCATTAGAGCGCAACTTAGACAACAAGGGGCCGCCGGACTTGCTAATCTAGGTGGAATGGGCTTACAGAATTACAGTCAAGATGTGACGACACAACCAGGCACCCAAGGGTTTTTATCACAGATATCACCATTAGCTGGGGCTGCCGCTGGGGCTTTTTTAGGAGGCCCATCAGGTGCGATGATGGGCTATCAATTAGGAAACTCTCTTGGCGGTTCACAAGTGGGCAAGAACTCATCGCCTTATGGTAGTAACCCATCAGCTCAGCAAATGCCTCAGCAAAACTTTCAGCTACCAAATAGAGGATTCTAATGGCAAGTTCTAGCTATAAAGTTCAGCAAGGAAATATTTTCGGCAGGATAGGCTCTGGAATTGGTCAAGGATTGGCTGAGCAAGTGCCTAAAGAAATTGAACGAAATAGACTTGCTTCTGGATTGCAGCAATTTGAGAAAGAAAGCGCTAATCTTTCTCTTATGCAGCAGCTTGCAAGGCTTTCAGCAATTCCTGGAATTACTCCGCAGATGATTCAGTCTTTTGGTGAACTTGGAAAACAGCAAGCAAGAGGACAAGCTTTAATTCAGGCAGGTAAAGGCCAAGAAAAAATTGGTCCGGGATTCGTAAATAAATCACAAGCTATACCTGGACAAGAAAACAAAGTGCCTTCTATCACACAGGCTAAACCTCTTGAAGAAATTCAAAAAGGGTATATTCCTCCAACTCTTGAAGAAAAAGAAGCATTTGCTGCAGATTTATTTGAAAAATCTCCACAAAGATTCGGGAATGATCCAGACAAAGCGCGCGAAGCATCTGAACAACATTTTAATCAATTAGAAAAAATAGATAAAGCACAACTTAACAAACATGCTAATTTGACACATCTTCAAGATAATGTTATTGAAAGGCTTTCCAAGCATGCTGGAGCTCTTGGCGTAAAAATCCCCCCTGATGCGTATAGTATAATTGAAGATAAGGCAATACAAGCAACAAAACCAAAGGGTGAAGGTGGGGAAGGGCTTACAGAACAACAGGCTATGAAAACATATGGGAAAGAATTGGATAATGCTTCGAGAGATTATGAAACTATGAATACCGTAGGAAATTGGGGAATTGCTTCTAGACCCGCAAACGAAACCTTAAGGAGCCTAAAGAGCCTACAAGAAGGGTTTGCAAAAAGAGGCGATACCGAAAATTTTGCTAAAAGATTACAGTCAGTAAATAAACTATCTCCTAAATTTTCCTATGCTATTGCTGAGCCTGTTTCAAAAATACCAGGATTGGGACAGACTTTGAAAGGTTTTGCAGATTTGCAGACAATAGAAACTTTAACAGGAACAAATCTTTCTCCAGAAGCCACCAAAAAAACATTAAAAATAGCACCGCAATTAGTTGAATATATAAAAAAGGGGGCAAGTCCTCTCGCAATTGCATATGAATTGGAAAAGAAAAATTATGATTCCCAAGCATTCTTGCAATATTTAACGGATAATAGGAATAGATTAAAGCTTACAGAGGATCAAGGTAGGCAAATTGATACTCCCAATCCTCTTACAGGCACTTTTAATGATTGGTGGCTTTCTTCATTTTCTGGATTAGAATAAAGGATAAACATGATTCCTTATAGAGAAGCTTCTCAAGAAGTTCAAAAGCAAACTGAAAGACCCTTAAAATTTGCTGCTGCTGCAGCTTCATTAGCACTTCCTGGCGTAGGAGCGGGTATTGCTAGTCGTGTAATCCCTTTTCTTAGCCAGTATATTCCAGAAGAGTTAGCAATAAAAGGATTATCTAAAGTTGACCCTAGATTCGGTCAATTTATATCGAAATCATTATCTGAAGGTAAAAGTTTCCAAGAAGTTAAAGACTTTATAAAAGAAAAGATTCAAGGCTCAGAGGAATCCCAAGAAAATCCAAAAGAGTCCCGTGGCATCATAGAACAATATTCTCCCGAGTTAAAACAATTTATAATGCAAGAAATTCAAAAAGGCCGGAGTCCAATACAAGCGGGAGCTGTAGCGCAAGCTCAAGGAAAATTCAACGATATTATCTCGAAAATGAGCAAAGATCACAAGATTCCTTTTTCTTCAATATTGGAGACGGATTTCGGCGTTGAAGGTCAAGAACCGGCGAATCAACAGCAGAAAGGCGGACAAGGTCAACAAGCTTTAATGGCTATATTGCAAAAGATTCAGCAATCTAGAGGCCAGCAGTGAATTTATTTGCCCGAAGAGAAGAACTTGAGAAATTATTGAGTGAACTTTTAGCAGGAATTCAGGAAGTTTTGCAATCTGGCGAAGTATTAAGTGATGAATTTCAAGGGCAGATAGCACAGGAATTAAGCCAATTAACAGATGAAATTGATCAGATAAGTAGCCAAATTGGAGAGTCACAACCATCTGAAGAGCTAGGATCGCCGGAGGCCCAAGGCCCTATAAATGCTCCAATGCCTCAAGGGGCTGATCTGCTTTGGATATTGTCAGGTGGGCAAGCCGATGCATTTATAAACTATGCCAGGACTTTTCCTGATGCTGCATTGAATGCCTTAGCTAATAATCCGCAGGCTTTAGCGAGTGTATTGGCAAGGCTAGAACAACAAATGCCGCAAGGTGAGCGAGGCTCCGCTGATAGCATAGATAGAGCGCCTTTAGACTCAAGTAACATTTATGGATTCCAGTATGATCCGAAAAGTGGAGCGCTCAAAGTCCGGTTCCAGTCCGGAGCCATATACGGATATCAAGGAGTACCAAAACAAATATATCAAATTTTTGCTAATGGCGCGGTTCCAGCAAAAACAGAAGGCAAAAATGAACATGGTCAATGGTGGGTTGGAAAAAATCCATCTTTAGGCGCAGCCTTCAGCGCTTTGATCAAACAAGGGGGATACCCCTACCAAAAATTGAATTAACAAGGAGCGTATTTATGCCATTCGGTGGATTCCCTTTCGATGATGGTGATACAGATAATTTTGTATATCCTAGATTTATTACAGCTAATAGACCGCCAATGGCAGGAGATATTGAAAATCCTGGCACTCGCTGGCTTGATGGTAGTGTAAATCCTGGAGTAATCTATGAAACTACGGGTGCAGGAAATTGGGAAACTGGTGGTGGCCCTCCTGCTACAAATACATTGTTAGGTAGTGTTTTTTTAGCTACAACTTCACAAACTTCATCGGGTGGGGCTCCTAGCGCCAGTTATGTTTCATCAGCAAATGATGTCGCGGCAGCATTAGCCGCCGTTGTCGTTGGGGCTGGAGTTCCTGCAACAGTGGCGCAACAAGGATTCGTATATCTAGCGTCTAATTTAATGGTAGTGCCCACTTATGCGGGTACATTAGGCCCTAATACAGTGGTTCCAGTGTCGTCTATTGCTACAATGCATGCTTCTCCCGGCCCAATTGGCAGTGTTTCTGCCTCTACGGGAGCTTTCACAACTCTTGCAGCTTCAAGTAATGCTACAGTTGGTGGAACTTTAGGAGTTACAGGGACTACGACAATCGCCGCTCTGGTTGCCACCAATGGAACATTTAGCGGCACTCTAGGCGTTACGGGTGCATCCACAATTGGCGCATTAAGTGCAACTTCTGGAACGTTTAGTACTACATTAGCGGTTACAGGCACAACCACTTTGGCGGCGGTTAATGCCACCAATGGAACATTTAGCGGCACTCTAGGCGTTACGGGAACTTCAACTATTGGGGTTTTAAGTGCAACCTCGGGAACTTTCAGCACAACTTTAGGCGTAACAGGAGCATCAACATTTAGTTCGGGAACATTCAGTACTACTTTAGGTGTAACAGGAGCATCAACATTTAGTTCGGGTACATTCTCTACAACATTAGGAGTGACAGGATTAACAACATTGGCAGCCTTAACACAAGCAGGAATTACACAGATTAATGCGTCTGGAGCCGCAGCCACGACAATAGCTACGGGAGGCACAGGAACGTTAGCCTTGGGAAATGCAACAGGTAACACAATATTGACTGGAGCGCTGACAATTTCCACCACATTAGGAGTGACAGGATTAACAACTTTAGCCGCTTTAACACAAGTAGGAATTACACAGATTAATGCATCTGGCGCAGCTACAACAAGTATTGCTACTGGTGGAACAGGGGCGCTTAATCTTGGAAATGCAACCGGGAACACTGCATTAACAGGGGCATTAACTATTAGCACCACATTAGGAGTGACAGGATTAACAACATTGGCAGCCTTAACACAAGTAGGGATTACACAGATTAATGCTTCTGGAGCAGCAGCTACGACAATAGCTACAGGTGGAACTGGAACGTTGGCCCTAGGGAACGCAACAGGTAACACAATATTGACTGGAGCGCTGACAATTTCCACCACATTAGGGGTGACTGGTTTAACGACTCTTGCAGCCTTAACACAAGTAGGCGCTGCAAATATTAACAATTCTGGTGCAGCGACTACAAATATAGGGGTTTCGGGCACAGGAGCGGTGAATATTGGTAATTCAACGGGAAACACTTTAATTCCAGCAGGAAATTTCACGGTGACATTAGGCAATATCATCATTAATGGCGCAGCTAAAATGCTTCAATGGAAGGGTGGCGCTGTGACTGATTTTAGAGGAACAGGCGTTTTAACAGCTGGTACTCAGACAATTGCTAATACAAACATTGCCACTAATGACATGATTTTCTTAACTCGCACAGCAGTTAATGCAAGCACTGCATTAGGAGAACTTGTTTATAGTATAATCAACGCGACTAGTTTCACCGTGACATCATTAGGAGTTACGACAGCAACCATCCTAGTGGGTGACGTTTCTTCTTACGCATATATCATTGTCAGGCCTGTATAATTTGCTTGAAATATGGGTTTCCACCATGTAAAAGTGTGGAAACCCATAATGAGGATTCAAAATGCTAAAAAATATCGCAAGACTAGAAATTATTATCGCAGAAAAGGCTTATCATCTGACTTGTGAAAATGATTCTCCCATTGAGCATATCAAGGAAGCTCTTTTTCAGTTCCAAAAATATATTGGATCTGTTGAAGATAATGTAAAGGCTCAAATGGCTGCAAAAGAATTTGAAGCAAAAGCCCATCAAGATCTTGCACAAGAAAGCTGTGCTCCTGAAGAGACAATAACAGAGGTGTGAAATGTCGGATGAATTATCATATGTCCAATGTGTTACAAAAGCGAGTTTTGACCCAGCCACACTTACAGGCACTTATCAGGCTTTAAATGGTGCGGGTTTTTCAGATTCAGCAAAGATTTTGAAACTATATAATGGTTCAACAACTGTATCGATTGACATAAGTCTTGATGGAGTTAATGACCATGATTTCATACCTCCTTTAGGCACTTTGATCGTAGATTTCCAAACGAATCATTATGATGGTGGTTCATATGGCACAGGAACACTAATAGTCAGAAAAGGACAAATTTTGTATGGAAAAACGGCTGCCAATGCAAATTTTTTACAAATTATAGGCTATAGATGAGTCAGTTTTTTCAAGCTGTTACAGCTGGTGGATTGCCTCCATCCGTTCCCACATCTTTTATAACAGATAATGGAACTGCTACACCGGCAGGGAACATATTAAATGTTATCACGCCTGGGGGAGGCACACAAGGCATTATCACTTCAGCGCCTGGATCTAGCAATACACTTTTGATTACTCTCACAGACACTTTTCTTTCAGGAACGGCGCAAACAGTAGATGCAGGTTCCTCGACTTTTACCTCTGTGGTTCCTGTGCCGACTAGCAATTCTGTAGTGAATATTAGAGCAAATATTGCAGGTTATGCAAAAGCTTCAGGCGTCGCTATAGGGGCTGAATTGATTGGAGCTGTAAGAAATGTTGCCGGATCGCTCACAGTGATCCAGGATGTGGAGGTGACTCGAAATAACGATGCCGCTTTATCTTCATGGTCAGCTACATTTACAATTTCAGGGACAAATGTCTTAATTCAGGTGACTGGGGTGGCAGCTTTTACGATAAATTGGACTGCCATTATTGACTATGTAACCGCAACAGAGGCACAGGCTTGATATGTCAGGATTCGCACATGATGGCAATGATATAGAGTTGGTCTATAGCAAAAACGTAGATTTTAGCGGTGGGGCAACGCCTACAGGTCAGATATTGACAAACGGCCAAATGTTGATCGGTACAACTGCTGTAAATGCTGGAGGTACACATATCAATGTTGGTACATTAACTTCTCCGGATAGCTCAATAACGTTCGGGTTTTCTTCGCCAAATATAACAGCTGTCGCAAATGCGGGCGCTTTAAATGTAGTTACTTCAAATGCCACGCCGCAATTTGCTAATGTTGCAGGCTCAAGAGTATTGAATTTCAGTCTTTCAAATCTTGTTTTGGGAAGCTCATTACCCAATCGAACAACAGGACTTTTAAACACTGGACTTGGTCAGCTAGTTTTAAACGCAACTACTACTGCAAACGCAAATACGGCTGTAGGTAATGGCGCTGGAAATGCGTTAACAACTGGAGGAATAAACGTCGCGTTCGGATATGCTGCCCTACAAGTAGCAACAGTTTCTGTATCAAATACCGCAATAGGCGCCTCAAGTTTAGCTCAATTAACGACGGCAATAGGGAGAAATACGGCATTAGGAAATGCTTCTTTAGGCGCTCTAAAAACAGGAAGCGACAATATTGGAATTGGGTGGGAGGTAGGCAGCCAATATACGGCAGCAGAAGCGAGTAATATTATCATAGGGAATATAGGTGTTACTGGAGAATCGAATGTAATGCGCCTAGGCACGCAAGGCTCTGGCACAGGCCAACAGTTGCAGACGTATATAGCAGGGGTTATTAATACTGTCTCTGGTCGTGTGGTAAAAACAACCGTTCCTGGAGCATACCCCTACACAACACTCACAACCGATTATGTGATTTTAGTGGACACTTCAGCGGCTAGAACCATTAATTTAATAGCCACCCCAGTAACTGGTACCACATATCGTATCAAAGATAACGTCGGCACTGCGGCAGCATTTAATATCACTATAACACCAAATGCAGGAACGATCGATGGGGCTGCTAGTTATGTTATCAGCAGCAATTGGGGGAGCGTGGATTGCCTATACACTGGGAGTAGCTGGCGCGTCTTGTAGATTTTGTGATTAATCACAGTATATGATAATGTATCCTCTATGACAGGAGGCTATATGGCATGTAAATTAGGAAAATCAGTTTGTGAAACATGTGAAAGAGAGTTTGAATGGAGAAGGCATGATTCGCAACCAGACGCAAGATTTTGTGGAAAAAAATGTACAAATCGTGATTTTGGGATAAAAGGAAATGAAAAACGTCTTTTTTGGCCTACAGCTACTGATGAAGAAAAAAGAGCAAGAATGATAGCTTCATTTGAAGAAAAAGTCATTAGGCAGAAAGGCTGTTGGAGATGGAAAGATTCATTAGATAAAAACGGATATGCTTATATTTATGCAGGAAAAAATAAACATTATAAAGCGCATAGATTATCCTATGAAATGTATAAGGGAGATATTCCCCAAGGATTTTTAGTTTGTCATTCTTGTGACAACCCGACTTGTACGAATCCTGAGCACTTATGGCTTGGGTCTATCAAAGAGAATAGTGAGGACAGTGTAAAAAAAGGAAGATCGTGTCATGGAGAATCTAGACCCCTTGCAAAGCTTAAAGACAGCGATATCCCTGAAATTAGAAAAATGCTTTCTTTGGGTGTTACAAAAGCCTTTCTTTCAAGAAAATATGGAGTTAGTTTTATGGCAATCTCTTTAGTCGGTCAAGGAAAAACATGGAAACACGTGCAATAGATGTCATACAACCAACCTTTAGAGCTCAGAGTAATACAATTGGGTGGGATTGATGGAACTTCTGCCGCAACAACGTCGATTATCACGACTAACGCAGGCGAAAGGTTTATGCCTCTATTTGTAAGTATACAACTACAGTCAACGACCGGGTTTGCCGTGGCAGCATCCCTGTCGATTGGGACAGATGTGGGAGTGAGTAATATATTGCCAATTACAGCCTTGACAGGTGTCAGCGCAGCGAATTTAATGATAAATTTGCCTTTGGTCGCTGTGATACCATCCGTTGCTCCTTCGACAGCTATTTCTGTTAAAGTGACGACGCCAGCCACAGCGACAACTTATGTGTTACGTGTTGCATTAATAGGCTATTATTCTTGAGGTATTATGGCATTTGGCGATGATGGGAGTCCAGTAGGTGAAGTGGCCTATTTTAGTAACGCTAATGGAGCGGCATACCTTGATGGCAGATGGCTATTATGTGATGGCGCAACATATTCTCAAGCTACATATCAGGCGCTATTTAATCGATTAGGTTTATTGAATCCTGGCGGTTCTATTTGGACATCTAGAACTAGTGGTACAGCAAGTGGTATTTCTTCTTTAACTTTTGGTAGTGTATATGTTTTTGGAACAGCAAATGGAGGACTTTCCACAAGTACTGATGGTATAACCTGGACAGCAAGAACAAGTGGGACAGGAAGTAACATATCTGCTTTAACTTTTGGCAATTCTTTATATGTTTATGCCGGATCAGGAGGCGCTTTAGCGACTTCTACAGATGCAATCACATGGACAAGTAGGACAAGTGGTACAACGAGTAATATTAATGGGCTAACATATGGTTCAGTTTATGTATATGTCACAGGTAATGGTGGTTTATCTTCATCAACTGATGCAATAACTTGGGTTGCCAGAAATTCGCCGACAACAACTACAATTTTTTCAGCAGCGTTTGGAAATAATAAATATGTAGGAGTCGGCAGTCTTGGAACAATTGTGACCTCAACTGATGGCACAACTTGGAATACAAAAACTCCTAGTATTGGGCTGCAAAATGCATCCACAAATGGTTATAGGCCCTTTATATTTGGAAACTCATTATATGTTTGTTGTTCAAGCAATGGGATCCTTTCTACATCTACAGATGCCCTAACTTGGACCGGAAGATCATCAGGGACAACCAGTGTATTAAATGTCCTTACTTATGGCACAGCTTATATTTATGGAGGAACTGGAGGTTTAATAGCGAGTTCAACTGACGCAATTACCTGGACAGCTCGCACAAGTAATACGACTAGTCAAGTTAACGCTTTAACATATTCTAGCGGAGGCGTACACGTTTATGGAACGAATGGAGGCGGTTTGGGTACATCAACTGATGGAACAACTTGGACGGCTCGAACCAGTAATACAGCGAGTGTAATTAATTCATTAATCTATGGAACGGCTTATGTATATGCAGGTGCGGGAGGAGTTGTAGCAAGCTCAACAGACGCCATTACTTGGACGGTTAGAACTAGTAATACTATTTCCTCTATTTATTCATTAGGATTTGGTAATAGTTTGCATGTATATGCTGGAGCGAATGGAGCTTTAGGGACATCAACTGATGCAACAACCTGGACATCAAGAACAAGCGCAACCACATCCTCAATTTACGGAATAGCATTTGGAAACGGAGCATATGTTGCAGTCGGAGCGGGAGGTGCAATTCAATCCTCAACGGATGCAATCACATGGACAAGTAGGACAAGCCCAACAGGAAATCAGTTATATTCAGTATTTTATAATTCTCTGTTTTATGCAGGCGGATTTAATTCAATATATACTTCCACAGATGGCACAACATGGACAAATAATACAGGATTATTTACTTCATCAAGTTTATCATCCGCAATATATAGTTCTAATTTTGTTATATCTGGTGCTGGTGGTGTTATAGCTACCTCAACCGATGGAGAATCCTGGACATCTAGGGCCAGCACAGTTACAACAACTGTAAGCGGATTGGCTTTTTCTGGTTCATCTTATATAGCAGGCGTCGCAAGTACTACAACGATGCTTTCATCCACAGATGCTATAACATGGACTCAAAACCCTGGAAATATTGCTTCTGCAAATGTAAGCGCTGCAGGGGGCTCGGTATTTATAGCTACAAATTCCGCTGCAAGTACTCTTGAAACTTCAAATTCAACATATGCTTATAATCCTGCGACACAATTTCAGGTCCCCACTGATGCCGCGATAAATGGACAACTTACTACAGAATGGCTGAATAATTATAAAAGAGGATTATATATAAGGGCTCTATGACAAAATTATTTATCGCCACACCCGCTTTTGACGGAAAAGTAAACGTTTCCTATGCCTGTTCACTAGCTGATACACGGCTTTATTTAGCTTCCCATGCTATTGAAACCATTATGAGGATACATACTTCTGGATCATTGCTTGTACGTGAGCGTAATGACTTGATTAAGGCCTTTCTAGAATCTGATTGCACGCATATGTTATGCATTGACTCAGATATTGCATGGAATCCTATAGATGTGCAAAGAATGATCAATATGGATGAGGATTTTGTTGCGGCACTATATCCCGCAAGGGGACCAGATCGTTGTTTTCTTTTTCGTGGAGTGTACGGAGAAGATAAGCGTATGGATGTCTCGCCTAAAGGACTTCTTGAGATGCAATATATCCCAGCGGGATTTATGCTTTTGACTAGAAATCTGCTGGAAAAAATGATTGAATTCTTCCCTAATTTACACTATATCCCTAAAGAAGAGTCTCTGAAACATACTGAAGGTCATTGTTTATTTGATACTGAAGTTTGGGAAGGAGAATTTTGGGGTGAAGATTATGTTTTTTGTCGTAGAGCTAGACAGGCAGGATTCAGAATATGGGTAGATCCTAGCATCCGATTAGACCATGCAGGAGTTGCAGGTGCATTTATGGAATGTTTAACCGAAAAACCACCGGAGAAAAATGTCTAAGGGTAAGGGGAAAGAACATCGAAAAGCAAAGAAGATTAAGAAAGCTGAAGACGAAGAAATCAAGAAAGAGAATACCAAAAAGTAGGTGGACATGCCTTTATTGAAAGGGAAAAAGAACATCGGCCATAACATTAAAGAAGAGGAAATGGCAGGGAAAAAACCTAAGCAAGCTATCGCTATCGCTCTTAATGTAGCCAGAAAATCAGGCGCCAAAATTCCTAGGAAAAAATGATATCGATGGCGAAAAGTTCCGTCCGAAACTCATAATTTTGAGGTGTTTATGTGTAAAGATGATATGTACAAAAAAGATTGTGCTTGCTGTTGTGAACAAGGCCCGCAAGGCGTTCCCGGGTTACAGGGTCCACAAGGCGTACAAGGTATTATGGGGTTGCAAGGCATACAAGGAATAGCTGGTATGCAAGGTGCTCCAGGTAAAGATTGTGATTGCACTGGCACGGGCAACGGGGGAGTTGGCTGCGTATCCTACGCTAATATCTGGGCACAACCACCACAAGTAATAGCGGCTTTTGGTACAGGTGCAGATGCTGTTTTATTCCAATCTACCAATGCTATTATAGCAGCTGATTTTGATTTGACTAAAATGGCTGTTGATGGATCCGTGAAATTTCTGAAAGCCGGCGTTTATAGAATTAACTTTGGGGCAGAAGCTAAAGTAAGCCAGCCTATTCCTTTTCCAATTCCAAGCTTTTCATTTGGTCTATGGCTAAATAATGTTCTAGTTCCTGGTTCAACGATCTCAGGGTTTACTCAAGCGGGTTCTGATGACACTTTGCAGGTCACGGGAGAAGTTATGATTGCTATTGCTGCGGGTGATGTACTGAAGTTGCGGAATGCTAGCTCAAATAGCGTGGATATGACTCCAAATACAGTCGGAATCATATTCCCTGTAACAGTGGCGACTTTGAATATTAATTGCCTAAAATAATCGGGTAGATGGAGTTTGACGGCAACTCAATAAAAACCGTCAAGCTAGATGACGGCTGATCGATAAAGAGCTCTATCTGGTCCATTCATGCCGTCGGTCTTGGGCTGATAATTTTCAGGTGCGGTCACTTCTTTTTCGGCCATTTGCAGAGCGCTTTCATATTGAATTTCCCATACTTGCAGAGAGCAGCTACAGGAAGAAAGCAGAAACATTAGAGGAAGAAGTTTTTTCATTTTGACCTTATTTCGCCCATTGCAATTCAACGATATCACAATTTTTACTTTGTTGACATAAACCACGCTTGATGATGTCAAGATCTTGTTTTAGTTCATCGACGGATTTCTGTAAAGCTCCAATTTTAGCGAACTGAGATTTCCTTTGGCGGTCTAATTTGTCCTTAACCTCTGCTTCAAATTGCTTAACTCGGATTGTCAAAACTTCCATTTCTGTAGGGGGAAATAAAAGCAACTGAGTATATTCTGGTAGGGAATCGACCAATTTCCACGATGAATTTTTCATTTGAGATTTTCCTTGCGTATGTGTGGTATATATCGTATATTCTAAGTAAAATTACGTCAAGGAAGATATGGAAGAAAAAATAATATATACTAAATTCTGTCTTCGGCTATCTCCTGAGAATTTAACTCGCTTGGACAGAGCATTGAGGCAAGAATATGGCATGACAAAAACTGAATGGATAAGGGATGCTATAAACGAAAAATCCAAAAGGGTTGATAATGAATCCAAAAAACGAATGGCTTGACGAAGAGATCCAGAAATTGCGATATGATGAGAAATTATCTCGCAGGAATAAGGCAGAAAAAAGGGTAGAGACATGGATGGTCGCGAAATTTTTATGTCTGCTTTTGCCTTTGCTATTCTATGCGGTTTTTTTGCATGGATCTTCTGGATATTATCACTCTAAGCTTCTGAAGACTCGACATGTAAAGCAAATTGATAGTGGCGTGCAATTTACTTGTAAGCGATGTCGCACAAGCCAATGGCAAGATAAGAATAATGCAGACTGGAGCGGGAACTTTTATTGTCGAAAATGTGGCTGCAAGATGGGGGCAGAATGATATGGGGATATATTATTTCGCTGTTGACTACTCAGTTAAAGAACAAATGTGGGCGCCGTTAAAATTTTCTGATAAATGTATTTACTTCCCAAATCATCCATTGCCTCAAATGATAGCTTTGAAGAATTGTCAAGGGTATGATTTTAAGATTGTTAATGATATGTCTACTATAGACGAGCACAAATTCAAAGATGTTACAGATGAAGTTTATCGAGAATTGAAGGAGGAATTCCCAAATTTTGATTGGGCCTCATATGAGGATTTGTCATGATCCCATATGATGGTTTTGGCTATGGCCAGTCAACCTATTGGTCATATGTGACTAAGTTGAAAGCTGAGGCAAATGGCGAATATTGTAAATGCTGGGATGAAAATTCGCCGAAGGTGATCATCACCTGTAGGGATGGTATAGACGTAAGAATTCAATGTTTTATGCAATCTAAAGCATGTAGAAACTTATTTGATAAGACAGAGAACGATGTGAAAATTGCATTTGAGAAGTTCTACGATGACCGATGATAATGGGTATATTCTTATATCTAAAGTGCAGCTTGCTCAATTAGGAAAAAAATGCAGTATGTGTGAAGAAAAAGCAAAATTCTTTGATACAGTTAATGAAGAGATGCCTTCGTATTGCGATAGACATTTTCCAGGTAATATATGTCAATGTGAAGTATGCATTTATAATAAAAGCAATTGATTTCAAGGATAGGGATCATATGAGTAAAATAATATATCCTCCGTGCAAAAAATGCGAGGCTTCTCATCGTATGGGCATTGAGAACATGGAAACCGGAGAGATCGAACCTATAGATTTATGTAAGAATTGCTTATGGTTTGGGACATTTCACCCTATAAATTATCAGATAACCTTTGAAGAAATGGTGAATGGAAATGAATAATTATGCAAAAACTATGAAATTTGTAAAATTGACTGAACATATGAAAAAGTCACAAAAAATTCTACATTATTTCCCATTATAAAGCTACTAAAATAAGATCTTTATCAACATAACCTTAATTATCAGACGTTACATAAAAAGAAAGGATTAAAAATGAACTGGAGAAACTCAAAAGAGACTTTACCCCCTCTAAATAAGTCAACTAGATGCCTAGCTTATATTTGCAAAGGCGATAATAAAGACACAACTTGTTGGATGGGATATGTAGATGTATTTTTTTCACCATTTGAGGGATGGAAAAGATGTGAAACAGAAGAAACCGTGTTTGTTTTGAAGTGGATTCCGATAGAAGAATTTGAGAATGACTAACGAAAAAAGAGGAAATGATGATCGCGCCTTACATGTTTTGCCAAAATATCCCAGGGATAACCCTTCCCTTGCATCCTATACTCGAACGATTAGATCTTGATGAGCAGATTGAGCAATATGAAGATACCCAATTCTTGAGAGATACGCCCATTCGACATATTGTAGTTGACTCAATGAAATTTGGTGCTCTTGCTGGAGCTAGAGGGGCAGTGGGATTTGCAACAGGATATTCTTCAGTGGCTTGGTTTTTGCCAGCACCCCTGACGCATGT